>Ga0209164_1000534_pt1 | contig 85246 bp, 76 predicted proteins | sample MTBNYHSulfiMetaG_FD_187458 | JGI IMG/M metagenome (GOLD analysis project Ga0209164, IMG submission 187458) | Enrichment culture microbial communities from rom New York Harbor, USA that are MTBE-degrading - MTBE-NYH (New York Harbor Sulfidogenic)... | ecosystem: Environmental > Aquatic > Marine >... | reverse complement strand
AACTTGGTCGAGTAAAATGGATCGAAGATCTTTTCAATCGAGTCCTTCGCGATACCTGCGCCCCGATCCGCCACCTCCAGGCAGGCATAACCGTCTGCCTCGGGTAGAAACTCCACCGGCCAACGGTAGACGCTGGGAATTTGGGTGGCAGAAACCGTCCGGACACTTACCGACACGGTACAGCTCTTTTCTCCCGATGCCTCCCAGGCGTTGATCAGAAGGTTGCGCAGCAACTGACGCAACTGGTCCACGTTCGCCCATACCATTGGCCCCGGCTCCGGCAGATCGACCTCGAGGACTGTATCCGCCGGCATCTCGGGCTGCAGGGCCGCCAACGACTTGCGACAGGTTTCGGAAAGGTTCTGAAGCTCGAGTTGAACCGGGGACTGACCAAGATAAGCCAACATCATCTCACCCAGTTTGGCTGCCCGGCGGGCTGCGCGCAAGGCTTGCTCCAAATTATTGTAAGACTTGGCTTCGGCCGGTGCATCTTCGATGGCCATCTCCAGGTTCCCCATCACGGCCATGAGCAAGTTATTGTAGTGGTGGGCGACAGCGCCCGCCATTATGCCCATCGCCTCAATTTTGTGCACTTGGCGCAACCGGGCTTCAACTTGTCGACGCTCCTTTTCGGCCTGCAGTTTAGCGGTAATGTCCCTTGCCGACCCCCTGACCCCGACCGGATTTCCATCCGCATCGCAAACGAGCGAGTTTTTGTACTCGACCACGATCGTGCGACCGTCATCGGTCATGACCCGTAAGTGGCCCTCATCCTTCTTATTTTTGATAACCCTTTCCAAATATTGATTAAAGCCTGGCCGATCATCCTCGGGTATCAGGTCTCTGACGTTGATTATGTCCAACTCTTTGTTGCCGCATACTTTTTTAAAAGATAAATTCGCCTCTATGAAATTTCCCTTCAGATCATGAAAATAGAGAAAATCGGAAACGTTTTCGAACAGGTCGCGGTACCGCTCCTCGCTTCGGCGAAACGCCTGGTGCATCTTGACACGCTCGGTAACGTCACGCACGGCCGCCACGCGCAGTACCTCGCCTTCGAAATGGAAATCACGCGCCTCGAGTTCGGCGAAAAACAGCTCCCCGCTTTGTTTCACGCCCCTGACGATGTAGGGACGCGCATAGTTCTTGACGATGTTTTCCAAAACGATCTGCCGGTCATCCGGGTGGACGGCAAAATCGAGAAAATTCCTGCCGAGCAACTCCTCCCTTGGGTAACCGAGGAGTTTCGCCAGGGAGGCGTTCACGTCTTTGGCGACGCCGTTGATGTGGATGATGATCCCCTCCATGGTCACGTCGGAAAGCAGACGAAAACGTTCCTCGCTCACCCTCAGCGCTTCTTCGGCCCGTTTGCGCTCGGTAATGTCCTGGTGGGTGCCCTGCATGAGCAGCGGCTTGCCATCATCGGTCCGGGCACTGACTTTTCCACGGTCGAGCACCCAGACCCAATGGCCCTCCTTGTGCCTCATGCGGACTTCGCATTCGAAATAATCCAGCTCGCCGGCGAAATGCCTGGAGAGCCGATCCCGACTGATATCCATATCCTCCGGATGGACAAGCCGCTCCCAGGTTTCTATGGAAACGGGCGACAGCTCTTCCAGGGTGTAACCGACGATTTGCGCCCAGCGCTCGTTGAAAACGACTTCGCCTGTCTGCGTGTTCCACTCCCAGGTGCCGACGTTGGTCCCTTCTATGATGTTCGCCAGGCGTCGACGTTCCTCCTCCAGCGCCTCTTCGACCCGCTTGCGCTCTGTCAGGTCGCGCCCGAAACAGACGAAGCGCCCACCGTTGAAATCCACCCAGGTGACAGACATTTCAATGGGAAATAGACTGCCATCCTTGCGCTGGTGACGGGTTTCGAAAAACTCGAAACCTTTGGAAACAATCCGCTGGATGCGTTTCGCCGTCTCCTCGTGCGTTTCATCCGCTTCCAGATCGCTGATGTAGAGGCCCAGGATTTCATTCCGCGTGTAGCCCGACATACGGCAATACGCTTCATTGGTCTCAACGATTCTGCCAGCGCTATCAACCACCCAGAATCCATCTGCAGCGGTCTCTATGATGGTCTGCAGATATTGTTCGCGGTCTGCTGGCACCCGGTTAGTGTCATTTTTTTCTGTCAAATCATCACCGCCGCCATTGGTGAATGAAAACTACCTGTCGTTTCCCTGTCATCTATCGGCAAATCGCCCTGGTGCATGTGTCGAACCAATTCAGGTCAAACAGTGTCCCTGCACGCCTCAAGTTTTCTGTATCATAAATTCGGTATTCACGGCTACCGGCATGACCGCTCACATCACACCGGGAATCCAACCCTCGACCCGAGCGACAGGGTCTTCCCCGGGGAGCATCGCAGGCTTGAGGAATTCACCGAGACGGCCAGACCGCGCCGAGACCAGTACTTGCGCGGACTGGGGGGCGGCGGCACCTCCGCAGGTACGATTTTTTGGTCAGCCAGGCACTTGTCTACCGCAGGGGTGAAAAAGGCAGGGCGACCAGCCGCATCGCCCTTTCTTTCGGGGCCAGCAGCCGGACACTCCTTAAAAACTTTTTCCGCCACTCTCCGGCTGGTTCGTATTTCTGCTGAGGCTCCGGGGATTTCCAGACATCGATGACTTCATTCGGGCTTCCGCTGATGGGCCGCCAGCTGGCAATGATCGGCACAAATTTCCGCGACTCCGCGAGCCCCGCCTCCAGCTTGGCCATCTGCCCATTGGCTGCTTCCAGTATGGCAAACAAATAGCCGTGGTTCGGCGTTTCCCTGCTGTCGGCAATGGCTTGATGCAGAACCTCGTAATGAAACACGCAACTGGCGACCAGGGGAGGTTCATCGGTTCGTCTTAGCCAACCGGTTCGAATAGAGTTGCATTCGTTTTTTGGCTCCCCATGTGCAACTCTCTTCATAACCGTTCTCGTTCTCCGGCTGTTAACCGAAAACCGTTGTGATTCAATGAACTTTCAAAGATCGGGCCGCTCCATGAGGCGGAAGCGGTGTCAGGCGGGTTTCCCGGACTTTTTAAAACAGGTGTATGTCAGATTCATCGCGCCTTTGGTTCATCCAGTCTATCATTGACAGCACCAAAAGATACAGCCACACTTTTGATAAGTGCGAATACCGGTTGGCCCGTTTTAAGATTCAAGTCCAAAAAGGATTGATGGGTAATGCGTGCCCATAAAAGACAGCCGATATCCAAACGCAGATCAATATAAGATTCTCCATGATCAATTATTTGGTCTACTTTTCCGGGAAAAATGTTCTGGAAGCTGGTTACGCTGGGAGCTTGGAGAGCCACGGCAACATTCCGGGCGGAAATGCGTACACGAATCGGAGCACCCCGTTCTGCCGACATCGGCGGCACTTTGAGCAATTGGTCACCGAACCGCAGCCGGGTAAGGCCTGCGGCGTCCAAGGGTTCATCCACCACCGTGGAAATCACCGATCCATAATCTTCCTTGCCCAGATGCGTCTGCAATTCCGCCTTGGACAACAGGTCATCTATATCTCCAAATGCAACCACATGCCCCATATCCATGATAACCAGGCGATCGGCCAGATTCAGGATTTCATCCATGATGTGGCTGACGTAAAGAATGGGAATGGCATACTCACGGGAAAGCCGCATGATGAAAGGCAGCACTTCGGTTTTGCGTGACGCATCCAGGGAGGCCAGCGGTTCGTCCATAAGCAGCAAGGCAGGGCTGGTCAGCAGCGCCCGGCCGATGGCCACGCGCTGTTTTTCACCCCCGGAGAGCTTGGCCGGCCTGCGGTTGAGCAAATGGCCGATACCAAGCAGCTCGACCACATCCTCAAAGGCAACAAACCGATGATCCGCCGGCGTCAGGCGCATGCCGTAAGTCAAGTTGGCGCGCACCGAAAGGTGCGGCAGCAGGCGGCCGTCTTGAAAGACATAGCCGATTCGGCGCTTCTCCGGCGGCAGGTCGATGCGCCGGCTCGAATCGAACAGGCAAAGGCCATTGACGCTGATGCGTCCGTCATCGGGGCGCATCAAGCCGGCCACCATGTTGATGAGCGATGTTTTACCGGCGCCGGACGGCCCAAACAATGCCGTAACACCCGATTCCGATCCCGAGAAGGCCACATCAACACAAAAGTCGCCTTGCCTGCGGGTAACGTTTATCTCCACAACTGTTTATCCTTTCATACGAGCTGCAAAACGCCGGGCCAGCATTTCCGAACAAACCAGCGCCGCCATTGCGATCAGCACCGAAAGAACGCAAAGGCGCATGGCTCCGATCTCTCCGTCGGGGACCTGTGTCAGGGTGTACAGGGCCAATGGCAGGGTTTGGGTCTGCCCCCGGATGTTGGACACGAAGGTGATGGTCGCACCGAATTCGCCCAGGCTTCGCGCAAAGGCGAGAATCAGCCCGGTGATGATGCCCGGTACCATCAACGGAAGGGTGACCGTGAAAAATACCCGCAGAGGTCCGGCACCCAAGGTGCGTGCGGCCGCTTCCAGCCCCTGATCCACACTCTCCAGGGATAGCCGTACGGCCCGCACCAGCAGGGGAAACGACATCACCGCTGCGGCCAGCACGGCCCCTTTCCAGTTAAAGGCCAATACAACGCCCAGATATTTGTATAGGGCCGCCCCGATCAGACCGTTGCGTCCCAGCAGCACCAACAGCAGGTAACCGGTGACCACCGGCGGCAGCACCAGGGGCAGGTGCACCAGTCCGTCCAGCAGGTTTTTGCCTGGAAAGCGGAGCCGCGCCAGAACCCATGCGACCAGGATACCCATCGGCAGACTGAGGACTACGGCCCACCCGGAAACCCACAGGCTCAGCCATAAGGCCTCGATTTCGACGTCGGTCAGATGCCAGAAATCCATTACCTTACTTCGAACCCATATTTTTCAAACACCGCTCGGGCTTCGGGAGTTTTTAAAAAATCCAGGAACTTGGCAGCCGCATCGGTCTTTTGGCCGGCCATAGCCGCAACCGGGTAGACGATCGGCGGATGGCTCTCCAGCGGAAACGTCCCGACAATACGCACCTTTTTAGAAATGGCGGCATCGGTGGCATACACCAGCCCCAAAGGGGCCTCGGCGCGTTCCACCATCACCAGGGCGGCACGCACGTCTTTCATGGGTGCCAGGTGATCCTTGACCTGATCCCACAACCCCAGGCTCTCCATGGCCTTCTTACCGTACATCCCGGCCGGAACATGCTCCGGATCACCCGTGGAAAGGCGTCCGCCGTTGCCCAGCAAAGCGGCCAGATCCAGCCCTTTCTTTACGTCGACGGTTTGAATCGAACTTTGCAAAGGCGCGATCACGACAATGCGGTTGCCCAGAAGATCGAACCGTGTCCCTTTTTCGATGAGATTTTTTTCCGCAAGAAAATTCATCCATTTTTCGTTGGCCGAGATAAAGACATTGACCGGTGCGCCGCTGGCGATCTGCTTGGCCAGCGTCGACGAAGAAGCGAAGGACGTTGTGATTTGCCCCAGCCCCTTGGCCTCAAAAAGATCGCCGATTTCCGTGATGGCATTGGTGGTGGACGCAGCGGCGAAAACGACCACCTCGCCTTCCGCGGCGAGCCCGTTTTCTATTGCAAACCCCAACCCCATTCCGGTCAGTACCATCACCATCACCAACATGAGCCATCGTCGTTTTGCAAATTTCATTTTCCATCTCCTTTGGTTTTCGAAGCAGTCTTTTGATTTAAGGGCTTCATCAAAAATTGCATTTCCCCATAGCCGCCGTCAGTGCCTTGCCGGCTTCCGATCATGCACCCACATTTTTTCCCACAGAGGCCGCATCCGAATCCGGACAATCGAATAGCCGGCCGGAACGAATGACGCCGATTCGGTCAGCCAGGAGACGTGCTTCCTCCCAGTCGTGAGTCACGAAAATCGTGGTGATGTTTAATTGCCTTTGATGGTTTTTCAACTCAATCCGAAGCCGCTTGGCATTGTCTACATCCAGGCTACTGAACGGTTCATCGAGAAGCAAAATACGGGGATCGGTGGCGATGGCCCTTGCCAAAGCCGCTCGTTGTTTCTCGCCTCCGCTCATCTGGCCGGGATACCGATCCGCCAATTTCGGTATGCTGAAGCGTCGCAGCAACGCATCCGTCCTTTCCAGAGCAACCCGACGCTCCAATTTCAGGTGCGCCATGGCCAGCAGCAGGTTTTTGCGGATCGTCAGATGCGGGAAAAGCAGCAGGTCCTGAAAAAGATAACCGACCCGCCGCCGGTACGGCGGCAGCCCATCGACGCGGTCACCATTAAAAAAGATCTGTCCGCTGCAAGGCAGAAGCCCCGCAATCACCTGCAACAGCGTGCTTTTGCCACCCCCCGAGGGCCCCAACAGCACATAGAACTCGCCTTCTGCGACAATCAGGTCTACCTCGGCAAGCACCCGTGCGGAAACCTTTTCCATTCGGATCGTCGTCACCGGCCGATTCCCAACATGGTATGCTCGTTCGAGATCGGCGCGCCGATCCAGCGCAAGACCAGCAGCACCAGAAATCCGGTTATAATCAACAGCCAGGCGCACAAGAGGGCGATTCCCAGCTCGCCGCTGGAGATGTTCAGATAGACCGCGATGGGCAGCGTTTCGGTTCGAAAGCGGGTCGCCCCGGCAACCATCAGGGTAGCGCCGAACTCTCCCACCGCGCGCGCCCAGCAGAGCACCACGCCACTGAGAAGAACCGGTCCGGCCATGGGCAGGGCCACCCGCATAAAAACCTGGCCGGGCTTCAACCCCAGGGTCTGCGCGGCCTGTTCATAGCGGGTGTCGATGGCCGCGAAAGCCGCGCGACTGGTTCGGGTCATGATGGGTGTGGCAATCAGGGTTTGGGCCAAAACAGCTCCCCACGGGGTAAACAGCAGTTCGATCCCCAACCGGTCCAACACATGGCGCACGCCGTCGCTGCCTAAAAGGAAGAGAAGCCCCACGCCGGCCACCAGTGGTGTCATGGTCATGGGCAGATCGATCAACGTGTCGATCAGGAACTTGCCTCTGAAGACCTGCCGTGCCAGGAAATGACCGGCGGGCACCCCCAAAAGCACCGCGATCAGCGTTGCCGCACTCGAGGTCAGCAGCGTCAGACACAAGGCAAACCGGATTTCGGCGGATGCCAATGCCGCCAATGCCTGGGAAAGCGGCAGGTGCAACAAAAGTCCGGCCAGCACGCCGACAATGAGAAGAACCAGCAAACCGGTGGGTACCAGTGAAACGTAGCGCATGTTGAGCGGCTCACTTTTCAAGGGGCAGAAAGCCATACTGCTGAAACACGGCGACCGCATCGGGGGAACTCAGGTAATCGCGCAGTTGATCGGCCACCTCGGTTTGCGATGTCGATTCGAGAACGGCCGCCGCGATGATTTCCACCTGGAAATAATCGGGAGGAATGGGCACAATAGCGATCCTGGCACGGTTCTGAAAGGCATCGGATCGGCCGATGATGGCCGCATCCACGCTTCCCTGGCCGACGTAAAGGGCAAGCTGCTTGACAGTGGCGCCATAAACCACGACATTTTTCAGAATGGCGTCCTTTTGGCCCGATCTCTCGCAGATCGTCACGGCCGTGCGACCCAAGGCCATGGCCTTGGGATCGCCCATGGCCAGCTTGACGCCCGGCTTTGCCAGATCGCCAAAGACTCTTATCCGCTCCGCCTGGGCGATATGGACCCCGATGACCGGCGTATGCTGAACAATCCGCCGACAGGAGCGGATCTTGCCGGCCTTTTCGAGTTTCTCGATGTAAACAAGGGCGCCCGGAATAAACAGATCCCCTTTTCCGGAAGCTTCGATCCGCGTTAACAGCTGCCCGCTGCCGCCGTAATCGATCACCACCCGATGGCCTGTTTGGGCTTCGAAGTCTTTTGCCAGATGGTCTACGGGCTGACGCAAGCCGGCTCCCACGAACAGATGCAGTTCACCAGCGGCCGTTTGAAAAAGGCCCATCGCGAAAACCAATGCAAACCCGCCTAAAATTGCGGTTATGGTCTGGTTTTTCATCCCCTGTTCCTTATCAACTGCTGCTGTCACAAAAACGTGTCCATCCCATCAAATACGCCGCCCCGGCTATAGTCGTGCCGTAGAAGATGGTCGATTTATCCACTAAAAAGTCCGGCAACGTGCCATTGACCAGCGTCGTCCCTGTCACCAGCAGAAGATCGGCCCAGGCCACAGCCTCCGGCGAAACCATCGGGGATTCGATGGTCACGCCGAATTTGTCTTCGCCTATGTTGTCCTCATCCATATCCAATACACGAACGGGAAAGCCGGCGGCCAAGGTTTCCACCATTCGCGGTTGAAAGCCGATGATACTGATCTTGACCCTACCGTATCGGCTTAGAACATGGTCGGCGAGAGCTTGCGCACATTGTCCAGGCCCCTGGTCGCGGCAATGCACCGTGCCCTGGACCAGATCCAGGCGCCTGAGCGCGGCGTTTATAGACGCCACGAAAATCGCCCGGCGAAAATTGTTTGTCAGCGGGGTTTCAAGAATCGCCTCCAGTGTGCCTTCGTAATCGCCGAAACGATCCGTAAATGCCTGCCCCAGGGCCCCGCCGATATTCGCCTGCATCAGACGCTCTTTGCCCTTTTGAAGCGGAAAATCATTGGCCTCCGGATTGCCGATGGCCTCCTCGGTACTCAAGGCCCGGGCTCTGACCTGCACCGTTTCACCCATCAGGCCATGCCGGCGGAAAATTTCCGCGGCCTTATTCGTCAGTTCGCAATATATGTTTGTCATAAGGCGTGTGATCCGTTCGGGTTGGGTTCAAAGGCGAGGCACCTTCCAAGAAAATTCGATTGACGTTTATAGTTGCTATACGTATTTTCTTCAGTATATATATTGACAAAATAATTCAAGATCTTTTCAGATCTCTCACATCGATCGGGTGAATCTCTAAAAGGGTGTGATCATCCGTGCCCGGTACTATTTCAAAATAGCTCTTTCGACGGAAAAACCAAGCCTGTTGAGTCTCTGGTTGTTCCGGGTCGCGAAGCTGCCGTAGTCCACATCCTCCAGGTACGGTTGATGGATCATCTTCTCCTCGGTAACGGCATGGAAATAGTAAAAAAGCAAAAGGTGGGAAAACATATCCACGCCCTTCAGGCAGTCTGTGAATTCGTCGAAGATTTCCGCATATCCCAATTCGTCCGGTTTGAAGATCCCCTGGATAGGCATCCCTGTGGGCTCTTTATAGGGGGTACGGATCGTGCCGAGAACTTTGAGTGAAATCATTCCCTACTCTTCCTCCTGTGTCTTTTTTGCATTCTCATTTTCCGGCAATTTTTCACCTGGCACATCATGCTGCTCAAATATCGATTCGGATCAGGCGGTATTATGATATGATGTTTTCATCCGGAATGTACTTCCTTAGCGCTCAAGAAACCCGTTATCCTCGTTCCGAATGAAATTATTAATGTTAATCAGACATTTATAGACTACATTTGACAGGTTTACAATATATAAGTTACTTCACAAGGTCAAGGTCATTTTCTTGACAATGGTTGAGGCGAAGTCCTTTCGGGAGGGGATCATGGGTCGGAAAAAAAGTCCTAAACGCGATACCATAACGTGCAACGTCAAGGAATTCAGGCTAAAAAAAGGCTGGTCGCAGGAAGAACTCGCTGAGCGCCTGGGTCTCCGGCGTCAGGCCGTATACGATATCGAATCCGAGCGGTACCTGCCCAATACAGCCATTGCCCTTCAGCTTGCCCGACTGTTCGGCTGCCGGGTGGAGGATCTGTTTGTCGAGGCCACACCGCCCGAATACACGCCGGTCGAGGTGATCAACGATGTGGTCGAACCATCCACCCGCCTGGCTTTGGGCAAGGTGCGTAACCGGGTGATCGGCTTTCCATTGAAAGGAAGGGAATCGGTCCCATTCGGCCTGCGCGCCGCGGACGGCCTGCTGGCACCGGACCGAAAAAGCGCCCAGATCCTGCTGCCGGCCGACCGTCTGGATAAAACGATTATCCTGATGGGATGCGATCCGGCGTTTGATATACTTGGTCAGCATGTGGCCCGCTTGGCTCCCGACGCCAAGGTTCACTGCCGCTTTGCCTCCAGCCATTGCGCCCTCGACAGCCTTGCCCAGGGGCTAACCCACGTGGCCGGCACCCACCTGCACAACTCGGGCAATGCCGAGTCCAATGTGGAGGCGGTACGCCAACGGATAAACGCGTCCAGCCGGGTGTTCGGTTTTTCCATGTTGGAAGAGGGGCTGATGGTAGGCAGGGGCAACCCCCTGGGCATCCGCGCCGTGACCGATCTGGCACAACCCATGGTACGTTTTGTCAATCGCGAGCCGGGCGCCGCACTGCGGGTGCTACTGGACGACCAATTGAAAATCGCCGGCATAGGGCCCGACGCGATCAATGGGTATGGGAATGAAGTGTTTTCCCATCGCGAAGGCGCCTTCCGCATCGCCTGCAACGTGGCGGACGCCGCCCTGGGGCTGCGTGCCGTCGCCGAGATGTTCGATCTGGGCTTTGTACCCATCACAGCCGCCCGCTGCGACCTGGTCATTCCCGAAGACCTGCTCGACCACCCCACCATTCGAATCCTGCTCGACGCCCTGCAATCCCATCGCCTGCGCAGGGAGATGGACAGCCTGCCCGGCTACGACAGCTCGGTCACCGGTCAGCTGATCGCCGAATTGGTATCCACGGTCTCCGCGCAAGGGTGAACAAACTGCCTTGCTTTCCGGTGTGTCCAGTCCGGCAAAACATGATGCCATGACGGTTGACTTGTTTGAAACACGAATTATTCACTCGATGGCCAGGCGTAATTATCTCGGAGAGGAGATTCATGTGCTGATTAAAGCCACCAGCGTAATGCTCGCCAAGGATTGATTAGCTCCCGGACTTGACCCCCGCCGCCGGAGGGATTGGGCAAGGCGTTCTTTTGTTTGCCTTCTCGGTCTCCATCCGACAAAGGCTCTCAACGAGTATGATCAGGGGAGTGCTGACCCGCCCACCAATCCGAAGGGCGCCCGCCGCCTGGTAGGAGACGTCCGGCTCGCGGCCCGCGTGCTGTGCACTGTGGCTCATGATGACCTCTGGAGTGTGGTTCGGGTGTCTGCTATCCGGTTTAGCACCGCAGCCACCCTTTCGGGCGCGGTCACCATAGGGGCGTGACCGGTGTCGAGTTCGAAATAGTGCCACCCGTCGCCCCGGCACTGCTTCGCTATAACATCGAGAAAGCCGAGGGAGCGGCCGGAGCAGTGAATATAGGTGCGTGCGGCAAATAGAATTGAGATATTTGTTAACGTCATATGTAATATAAAAACTACGGATATCCCTTTAACATGTCAACAAGGAATTTTTAACGTATTCCTACTCCCGTAGATATTCGTCCGCGACTAAGGCAAAGGGAGGCTTTCTTGACGACCTATCTGTTGGTGCACGACATGTTTCAGGGCGGCTGGGTTTGGCACAAAGTGGCTAAACGGATGCGCGCCCAGCAGCATCGGGTGTATGCCTTGACCCTGACCGGCTGCGGCGAGCGGCGGCATCTACAGGGCGGGCAGATCGATCTGCACACCTTTATACGCGACGTGATCAATCTGTTGCATTTCGAGGAACTGCACGAAGCAGTCGTCGTCAGCCATGGCTATGCGTCCATGGCCACTTCCGCAGCCTTGCAGGCCATGCCCCACCAGACAGCCGCCAAGCTGGTGCACTGCTGATGGCCCTGGGAGATTGACCATGCAATTAAACGAATACCCGTACTCTTTTTTCTGTTAACGGGCGGCCCACGTCCAGGTCACATCGCTGACGGTCGGATTGCATTACACGGCCGTGACCATAGACAACGACGGTATCGGCATCGCCTTTACGGACACCGGTCGCGGCCGTTGCTGCTGTGCAGGCAGGGATTATCGGGATTTTGAAAGCCGGCCGGCGATGGCGCTTCTGACGTGTCTCAAAAATGGCGTACCGTTGGAGCGCAGCATGGCCCTGGCGCTGATCAACGCCTTGAACCACGCCGAAGCCAGCGGTCTGCCTGAAGATGCCACGGACAGCATTTGGATGGATGCCCTGGGAATCCAAAGTGGCACCCGCGTAGCCATGGTGGGTTTTTTCCGGCCGCTCATGCATAAATTCGAGGCGCGCGGCGCCCGGGTCGAAGTGCTCGACGCGGGCCAGGGCATCGGCGACCGCGACGAGTTTTACAGCAAACTGGGTGGCTGGGCCGAGGCCCTGCTGCTCACCGCCACCTCCAGCATCAACAACACTACCGAAGAAGTGCTTGGCCGCCTGGCCACCGGGGCCAAGGCCGCCATACTGGGGCCGAGTACCCCCCTCGTGCCGCAGACGTTCGCCCACCTTTCTGTGTGCCTTCTGGCCGGCACCGTGCCGGCCGTTCCCATGGCTTTCGTCATTGAATTCCCGGCCTATATTCTCGATCGCCCCTCCACAGTGTGTCGTTTTTAAATATTATTTGACTTTTTTAAACATATTATTTAGTCCATTCCTTCGACACAAATGGCGAACGACGCTTTAGTGATGCCGTTTTACCTGACCCTTCCCTGTCTATGATGATCAAGTACTGAAAGGAACGAATTATGAAGACCCCCACCTGCTTCGGGATTGTACTGTTCATTCTCTTTGCCTTTTTTTGTTCACCGGCCAATGCGCAGGATGAAGATAATAAAAAAGATATCGTCACTTTACCTGAGATTGTGGTGGAAGGAAAATTCGAGGCAGAAGAATTTGTAGGGCCTCTTTTTACAGAAACCAACACCAAGACAAAAATCACGGAAAAGGGGATCAATGCCCTCGGGCCCACGTACAAGATGTCCGTACCAAAGGCCATTAATCTGATCCCATCGGTGCATCAGCAGAGCGTGGACCCCTTGGGCCTGGGGGATATCAGCAATTATCACGAATCGTTCCGGTTCAGAGGAATTGAACCCACGGGGGGAGGCAACCCATCCACCCCCATCAACATGGAGAACGTTCCGGTGTCGGCAAGACCGGGGGGTGGTGCCAATATCTACGACATGGAGAACTTCAGCAGCGTATCCATTTATAAAGGAGGCGTTCCTGCAAACAAGGGGTTCGGCCTCACGAATATCGGTGGCAAGATCGACATGGAGGTCAAGCGACCTGCAGAAGACTTCGGCTTCAATCTGAAACAGACCCTGGGAAGCCATGACGCCAGGAGGACCTTTGCACGGATTGATTCAGGAATGCTGCCTTCCCAGACAGCCGGGTTTCTCTCCTATTCCAATACTGCTGCGGACAAGTGGAAGGGGGAAGGAGATTCCGACCGGGAGAATGCAATGCTGGGGTTGACGCAAAAGGTCGGTGACAGACTCAAGGTCGAAGCCTTCTTCATCCACAACAAGGCAGAGGTCAAACCTTACAGGCCGCTCAATTTTCAGCAGGCCTCATCACTTGGCGACAATTACGATTTGGATTTTACCGATAGTCCATCTGACTATTTTTATTATGGCTATAATAAGAATAAGTTTGAGGACTATAGTATTTTTGCCAATATCGAATATACCTTTACGGAAAACTCAAAAATTAAAGTAAAGCCGTTTTATTGGAACGATGAAGGCTATTATCAGGAAACGATAACCATGAGAAACGGTCAAAACCGGATCCGCAGATGGGACATCGATCACGACCTCAGTGGCTTGCAGGCAGAATATTCCTTGAAGATGAACTCCCTGGATTTTGATATCGGCTATTTTTACCTTGAACAGGAAAGACCCGGACCACCCACCTCCTGGAAATTATACACGGTGTCCGGCGGCAGGCTCGTTTTCGACAGATGGCAGATCCTTTCCAATTCATCCCATCATCGTCAGCAAACGCCTTACGCATCGGGAAAATATGCCATCGGCCCGTTGCAGTTTGAAGCCGGCTTGAAATATCTTTACTATTCCATGCCGGCCATAACCACCTACAACACACAGGGAATTCCGGACGTCAGTTATGAATCCGCCCTTGGCATGGCCACCACCATCGAAACCAGCGCGAGCGCACAATCCAAGGATTTCCATGAAATCCTTCCGAATGCCGGCTTGAGCTATGTGCTGACCGATTCATTGAGCTGCTATTTTTCCTACGGCAGGACCCATGGCATGAGTGTGTCCCTTTATCCCTACTATATTTCCCAGAAGAGTGCGTTCGATTTGCAGGGCATCACACTGCAAGACCTCTGGGACAACCAGGAGCTGGAAATCGCGGACAATTTCGATTTTGGATTCAGATATATCACAGACAAACTGTATATCGTTCCCACCATCTATTATGCCAAGCACCGGAACAAAACGGCCACCTATTATGACGCATCCCTTGACGCGACATTCCCTGCCGCCATTTTTGATGCGGATGCCTATGGCCTCGAACTGGAAATCGGCGCCATGCCGCTTAAAAATCTCTCGCTTTATGCATCCTTTTCCTACAATCGCTTCTATTTCTCGGAAGATATCAACAATCAGGCCGGCGATAGTATTTCCGTGGACGGAAATCAGGTGCCGGACGCCCCGGAATTCCTGGCCAAAGGCATTGCAAGCTACCGCATTGGCGATATTACCTTATCACCGATTGTCCGATACTTTTCCAGCCGATATGGAGATATTCTCCAGGAAGAAAAAATCGATGATGCCGTGATCGTTGATTTCGATATCACCTATACCAGGGCCTTCCCGAAAATATGGATCAAGAAAATGGATATTTCGCTGTCATTCAATAACATCTTCGACAAGGAGTACATCAGCATCATCAATACCTCCGATTATCAGACCCTCGGCTCATCCTATCAACCGGGTGCCCCTTTTACGATGTATGGATCGGTTTCGCTCTTGTTTTAAAGCCCTGGCGGGCGAATGCGTTTTTCATCCTCAAAAAGGCAGGCAACCAACGATGCAAAGCGAAAATTGCACCATTTGTGAACGGCGCTGCCGGTTGACCGAAGGCGGAACGGGCGCTTGCGGCCTGTATGAATTGACGGGCGGCCACATCGTCGAACGGTATCCGAACCGGTTCCTGGTCGCCTGCCCCATTTCCATCGAAACCATGCCGATCTTCCACTACCATCCGGGGGCCAAGTTTTTGCAGATCTCCACCACCGGGTGCAATTTCAATTGTCCGGGGTGCATTTCAACGGTACTGGTGCGGGAGATGGCGCCGGACAGCAGCGCGCTCAAGCATCTGACGCCCCATCAAATCGTCACCATGGCCATTGAGACCGGCTGTTCGGGGATCGTGTTCCTGATGAACGATCCCCTGGCGGCATTCCCCACCTTTTTGGCTATCGCCGAACTGGCCCGTAAAAAGGATTTGAAGGTCGGCTGCAGTTCCAATGCCTATTTTTCCCCGGAATCCTTTGCCCAGCTTCTGCCCCTTCTCGATTTCATCAATATCGGCATGAAAGGGTTCACCGATGCCGCCTATCGGCAATGCGGCGCGCATGGCATCGAACCGGTGCTCCGGAACCTGGCCGCCTTGCATGAATCGGGGGTCCACACGGAAATATCCTGCATTCTCACCCGGGACAACGGCTTGGAATTGACGGCGCTGGCCCGGCACGTCAAATCCCTGTCGCCCCGCATTCCTCTTCAGGTGATGCGGTTTCTTCCCTTTGAAGCGGCAGCCATCGGCAAAGAGCCGACCGTGCGCGAAGCCGAGGATTTCTGTCGAAGCCTGCAGCAGATTCTGGATTATGTCTATCTGTTCAACACGCCGGGAAGCGACCACCTGCATACCCGGTGCCCCCAGTGCGGCCGCATACTGCTGTACCGGGAGTTTTACGGCCCCATGGGCGCCAAGCTCAGGATCGACGGATCTGATCTCCCGCCGGACAACCGCTGTCCGATCTGCGCCTATCACCTGCCGATCGTCGGGCCGCCTTCGCTGATCGGCTACCAGGAAGGCGATTTCGAAGGGGGGTATCCCCTCACGCGGGCCATGGAAATAGTAGAAGCCATGCTCATCGCCATGGGAGTGGCACAGCCGGAAAAGGTGGTTCGGGCCTGGGAAGATTTGCTGAGTGACGGCGGACTCGGCCGGCTGCATCGGCAAATTCAACATCCCCACGCCTACATCGAAATGGTGCGTGAACTGGGCCGGAAGGCAGACGCGGTCGAAGGGGCGCAGGATTTGGCCGAGTATCTGAAAAGCCATTTGATGCGGCTCGAAACGGTCCTGACCCCGGCGGTCCGACGCCCAACGGTTTATTATGCCATGGGAAAGCCGTTGTTTTATATCAATGCCGGCCGCATGGAAAATCAGCTGGTGGAACTTGCCGGCGGGATCAGCCTCAACCAGCAGCTTCCCCCGGGCGGCAGGCCAGGCCGCAACTTGAGCGTCTCCCAACTCAATGCCCTCAATCCGGACGTGATCTTTATTTCCGCGTTTCTCTCCAACCGGGTGGAAGACTTTTATGACGAGTGCTGCACTCTCGGGGTGACGGTCAATGCGGTCAAGCATCGGCGGATCTTCATCCACCCCGCGCCCGGGTGGGATTTCGGAAGCCCACGCTGGATTCTCGGCCTTCTTTTCATGGCCAATGTCTTCCATCCGGATCGGTGCACCATCGATATCATGGCCGAAGCCCAGCATTTCTATCGCCGTTTCTACAAGACCGATTTTTCCCTCGTGGATGTGAACCGCTCCTTTGCCAAGCCCACGGACAAATGGCGGTGGAGAATGAATGACCCGGAAAAAACGCGCCCGGAAGGCGATTCATTGCCATACCAGGAGCAGGAGACAAAGAAGGTGGCGATCGATCCAAAGCGCTACGATGAGATTGCCCGGGAAGTATTCGCCCCTGTCTATCCCATGATCGCAGACCAGATCATTGCCCGGACCGGTGTGACCGCCGGCACCTGCCTGGACATCGGCTGCGGCGGCGGATACCTGGGGGCGGCCCTGGCAAAGGCCTCGGATCTTTCCGTTTGTCTTTTCGACCAATCCGCCGAAATGCTCGCCATCGCCCGCCGGACGATAGCCGACCACCGGCTTGGGATGCGCGTCAATACCCTGCAGGGCGACGTCACGCGGATTCCTGTGGCCGATGGTTGTGTGGACCTGGCTGTCAGCCGCGGTTCGGTGTTTTTCTGGGATGATTTGGCGGCGGCCCTCTGCGAAATCCATCGCATTCTGGCACCCAACGGATGGGCTTATGTTGGAGGCGGTTTTGGTTCGAAGGATTTAAAGACGTCCATTATCCGCGAAATGAGCGCACGTAACCAGGGTAGCGATCAGTTCCGTCAGCAGGTGCGCCGCAACCTGGGAAGCAAAACACGCGCCCGGTTCGAAAGGGCCCTCCTGGCCGCCGGCATCGTCTCATTTTCGATCATCGACAGCGAGGAAACCGGCTTGTGGATCGTGATGCAAAAGCAAATGGAGTGGAAATGACACGCATGCCATTGAAACACCGCCTGCTCGTCCGACGCGTTCTCACCCTTCACGTCGCCTGCATGGCCATACTGCTATTATGGACCGGTGCGGCCGCGGCCCGCGACATCGTCGACATGGCCGGCCGGCGGGTCAGCGTACCGGATACGATCCGAAAAGTGTACGGGACCTCGCCGCCGGCCACATCCATGGTGTACGCCATGGATCCCGCCCTGGTCGCGGGACTCAACTTCCCCTTCAATCCCGATGAAAAGCAATACCTGGTCCCGCGGGTAAAAAACCTGCCCGTCGTCGGCGGGTGGTTCGGGCAGGGCCATGTGGCCAATCTGGAAACACTGCTGACGGTCGCGCCCGACATTGCGCTGGTTTGGCGATGGCACGGACGGGAGTCGGCCATCAACGCGAAGATCGAACAGGCCCTGGCTCCTTTGGGTATTCCCATCGTCTACGTCGTATTGGAAGATCTTGCCGATTATCCCGAGGCATTCGCTTTTTTGGGCAAGCTCTTCGGCCGCCAAGAGCGTGCCCGGGCACTGCAACGATACGCGGAAGCCACCCTTGAAACAGCCGCCCGGGTGCGGGCTGCCGTAGCGCCCGACGAGCAAGTGTCGGTTTATTATGCCGAAGGCCCCGACGGACTCAGCACGGAATGCCATGCCTCGGTACATGTCGAACTGATCTCTCTCTGCGGTGGCCGGAATGTCCGCCGCTGCGATGCCACTAACCGTTACGGCATGCAGAGAATCTCCATGGAACAGGTCTTGCTCTACGACCCTCAGGTGATCCTCTCCCACGAAGCCCTCTTTTTCGACAAGGTGTACACTCATCCCAAGTGGCGGAACATCCGCGCGGTCCGCAACAAGCGGGTCTGCCGCATTCCGCGCATCCCCTTCAACTGGTTCGACCGGCCGCCTTCGTTTATGCGTTTGCTGGGGGCCCATTGGCTCATGCACCGGCTCTATCCGGACCTTTATCCCATCGACCTGGTTGCCGAAACCCAGGCCTTTTACCGCCTTTTTCTCCAGGTGGAGCTGGACGCCGCCGGAGCGAGGTCGCTCCTGCAGCCATGAAGCGCCCCTTGATCCTACTGCTGCTCGTAGCGCTGCTCGCCCTCACGGCCGCCGCATCCCTCTGCCTGGGGCGCTACCCCGTGGGATTCGGTGAACTGGGCCGCTGCCTGGGTCTTGCCGAAACGACGGGCCTGGCTGCGCAGGGGGACATTCAAATCATCCGTAGCGTGCTGATCGACATCCGTCTGCCGCGCATTGCCGCCGCCGTGCTGATCGGCGCGGCCCTTTCCGTCTCCGGCGCGGTTTTCCAGTCCATGTTCATCAACCCATTGGTGTCGCCGGGGCTGTTGGGTGTATTGGCCGGCGCCTCGTTCGGCGCAGCCTTGGGCATGCTCCTGGCCCCCAGTTGGTGGATGGTCCAGGCGGGCGCCTTCGTCTTCGGACTGGTCGCCGTGTTGGCAAGCCTGGCCTTATCGGCGATCAGCCGCAGTGACCGGCTGCTGATGTTGATCCTGGGTGGCATCATCAGTGGCGCGCTGTTTACGGCCCTGCTATCGGTGATCAAATACTTGGCCGATCCGTATGAACAACTGCCGGCACTGGTTTATTGGCTCATGGGCGGCCTCACGGCTGTGGACCGAATCACCGTCGTGACAGTATGTGTGCCCATTACCGGCGGCATTCTCGTTTTGCTGCTGCTGGCCGGCTACCTCAACGTGCTCAGCATGGGCGATGAAGAGGCGCGCACCCTGGGCGTCCATGTCGCCGGACTGAGGCTGCTGTTCATCTTCCTGGCGACGGTTGTCAGTGCTCTGACAGTGGTGCTGGGCGGTATCATCGGCTGGGTCGGCCTGCTCATCCCGCACATCGCCCGCACGCTGGTGGGACCGGACAACCGCATCCTGCTGCCGACCGCGGCGCTCATCGGAGCCGTCTATCTGCTGATCGCCGACAATGCGGCCCGGTTGTTGTTCCCGGTGGAGATCCCCATCGGTATCCTCACCTCTTTGGTGGGCATCCCCTTTTTCGCCTTCGTGCTGGCCAAGGCCAGGAAAGGGTGGCGATGATATGGCATTGATCGATGTCGACCAGGTGACATATGGGTACGCCCGCCAGCCCGTGCTTCGGGAGGTGACACTCTCTGTCGCATCGGGCGAGGTGATCTCCTTGCTGGGTCCCAACGGCAGCGGCAAAACCACCCTGCTCAAGCTCCTGCTGGGCCTGTTGCGGCCGCAAAGCGGTCGGGTGCTGTTGGAAGGCCGAACGGTGGCAACCATGTCGGCCAAGCAGTTGGCGCGACGCATGGCCTACGTGCCGCAGGTTCATCGCCCCCCGTTCGGCTATCAGGTCCTGGACGTGGTGATGATGGGCCGCATGCCTCACAAGCCGTTTTTCTTCCGTTACAGCCGGACCGACCAGCAAATGGCGCACGAGGCGCTGGAACGGCTCGCCATCGGCCATCTGGCCGAACGCTCCTACACCGAGACCAGCGGCGGCGAACGCCAGCTGATTCTCATTGCCCGGGCCCTGGCCCAAGGGGCCGACATCTTTGTCATGGATGAACCGGTCAACGGGCTCGACTACGGCAACCAGATCCGGCTGCTGGCCAGCATCGCCAATCTGGCCGGCAGCGGCTACACCTTTATCAAGACCACCCATTTCCCAGACCATGCCTTGTGGGTCGCCGACCGGGTCGTGATGATCGAGGCGGGCAGGATCGTGGCCGACGGTACGGCCGCGGAGGTGGTGACCCGAAACAACCTCTTCCGGCTCTACCACACACCCGTGGATGTGGTCGGCCTCGAATGTGGCGGCCGCATCTGTGTTCCCGAAGCCGTCGGGCGCTTCGGCGGCCGTTCCGACGCATTCAAGATCGAACGAAGCATAGACGATTCGACAAGCGCTAAAAATTGAATTCAAACTCAAGAACTCCTCAGTTTCGACCTTTTGATGGCCTTTTCAATCTCCACCGCCAGAAACACGACGGTGGACAGCAGTAAGGTGATGAAAAGCTCGCCGGCGGTCAGCGGCACGGTCTTAAAGATCGGGTTGAGCACCGGGACATAAATCGTGGCCATCTGAAGAACGAATGTCAGCAGGACGGCCCCCAGGAGGGGCTTGTTCGAAAAGGCGCCCTGTTTGAAAAAAGAGTCCTGTTCGGAGCGAATGGCCAGCACGTGCCCCATCTGACTCAGGCACAAAACCGTGAACACCATGGTTTGCCAGTGGGGCTGGGTGCTGTTGATGAACAGGGCCTGGGTGACGATGGACACCGCGCCCATGAGCAGACCGACCCATACGATGTGGAGGCCGAGGCCTTTGGCGAAAATACTCTCCTGCGGGTCCCGTGGGGGGCGTTTCATGATGTTTCGCTCGCCGGATTCGGCGGTCAGCGCCAGACCGGGCACCCCGTCGGTCACCAGGTTGATCCACAGGATGTGGATGGGCAGGCCGAGGAACGGGGCCAGAAAAATCGTGACGATCTCCCCGGAATTGCTGGTCATGGTGTATTTGATGAATTTGCGGATGTTGTCGAAGATGCGCCGCCCTTCCCTGACGGCCTTGACGATGGTGGCGAAATTATCGTCCAGCAGAATCATGCGGGAGGCCTCCTTGGACACATCGGTGCCGGTGATACCCATGGCCACCCCGATGTCCGCCCGTTTCAGCGCCGGCCGGATACCCGCCGATCAGCACATGGCCACGGCCTCGGCCGCTTCGGGCCGGGGCGGGTCCATCATGCCGACCATGCCGATAAAGACCATTGTTTTTTCCGCCTGTTCAGAGGTCAGGGGGTCGGGAGCGGCGGCGCGCCTCTTCGGAGGCAAGCCCCCTTGCGAACGATTGCAGTTTCTGCGTGACCTCGCTGAGATCCAGCTGGTGCCAGTTGATCAAGGTGTCTTTTTCTTCACTCACGATTTTTTCTGCTCCACTCTATGACCGCCATTATCTCCATCAACCCACTTAAATCCTGATGGTGCGGTCGGAAATGGCCGACTGTCGCCGTCCCCCGTTGTTTTGAACCACCGAGGATTCCTCGGCAGTTCCCTTCGAACTTGCGAGGAAAAAGCCGCAGGGTATTCACGGCCTTTTCCCTCTGCATGGCAAACTATTCTCCCTGTCTATCATTCCATAACTCGTGCCCGTCCACAAATAGGCAAATTTGGTTGAGATCTATAGTTCGTCACGTATCTTCTTTCGGCATCTGATAACAATTTATTTGAAGGCCAAACAAAACCGGCAGGCCATGACTCGACCGTTTTGGATACAACAACCCAAGACCGTCCTGTTTACCAAAACAGTATCGTCATGAAGCACAAATTACTGTATTTATTTGTGTATTGACACTAATGGACAGCACTGCCATACTTAGTGATAAAAAGGAAACGTCCTGTTACAAAATGGACAGGAATCACGCACGCAGGGGGAATCCATGCCCGCCAAACCCACCTATGAAGCGTTGCAGCAGCGGGTTGCCGACCTCGAAGCCCGAACCCGGCACCTGGAACAGTTGGAAGCCGAACTCAAGCGCAGCCTGAATTTTACTGAATCACTGCTGGCCTCGATCCCGACACCGATTTTTTACAAGGACACCCAAGGCCGCTATCAAGGCTGCAACAGAGCGTTTACTGATCTGATGGGGGTCACCGCCGAACAGATCAGCGGAAAAACCGTCCAGGAGTTGTGGCCCAGCGAACACGCCCAGACCTATCATCGAAAGGACCTGGATCTTCTCAAAAACCAGCAATTGCAAGTCTATGAATTCGAGGTCAAAGACAAAATGGGCCGTATCCGGCCCGTCATTTACCATAAGCATGTGTTCCGCGACGAAAAGGGCGAGGTGGCCGGACTTGTGGGCGCTGTCGTCGATATCAGCGAGATCCGACACGCCCAGTCGGAACAGCAGGCCCTGTTTAACATGTCCCTGGACATGATCTGCATCGCCGACATACAAACCGCCACTTTCCTCAAAGTCAATCCCGCCTTTATGGCTACCCTCGGCTACAGCGAGGCAGAACTGCTCTCCGTGCCGTTCACTGACTTTATCCATCCGGACGACGTCGATGCCACCCGCCAGACGATCGCCGACAAACTTCGGCGCGGTGAAAAGGTCATCAACTTCAAAAATCGCTATCGCTGCAAAAACGGCGACTACCGCTGGCTGAACTGGGTGTCCCACCCGGCCCCGGAAAAAGGGGTCACCTATGCCGTGGCCCACGATATCACCGAAGAAATTCAGGCTTACGAGACCGTGCGCAACCAGCGCGATATGCTCAACAACCTGTTCGAAAGCCTGCCCCTGGGAATCACCATCTGGGACCGCTGCGGCCGCCTGGTGGCGGCCAACAAGGGATTCACCGACCTCACCGGATACGCCCTGTCCGAGATCAACCATCTGGACGACTGGTTTCCCCGCGCCTATCCGGACCCGGATTACCGCCGACAGGTGATCGAGGATTGGCAGGCCGCCAGGCAGGCCGTCCTTGCTGCGCGGGAGTTCAAGGTGACCTGCAAGGACGGCCGGATCAAGGATGTCGAGTTTCATGGGGTTTTTCTGGCCGACGGCCGGGCCCTGGTCACCCTGTCCGATATCACGGAGTTGAAGCGGCTGGAGGATGGGCTGCGCCAGGTACAGAAAATGGAGGCGGTCGGCACATTGGCCGGCGGTATCGCCCACGACTTCAACAACATGCTCAGCACCATCCTGGGCCGCACCGAACTGATGCTCCTGGGGATGGCGCCGGACGACCCCCATCGGTCGAGTTTACAGGAGATCTACCGCGCTGCCGAACGGTCGGCGGATCTGACTCGGCAGCTTTTAGCTTTTGCCCGCAAACAGGCCATCTCGCCCAAAGTGCTCGATCTCAACCACGTGGTCGAAACCTCGCTGAAGATGCTGCGCCGGTTGATCGGGGAGGATGTTGAACTGTTGTGGCATCCGGCCACGACGCTCTGGACGGTCAAGATGGACCCGACCCAGGTGGACCAGCTCCTGACCAACCTGTGCGTGAATGCCCGAGATGCCATCTCAGGGGTGGGCACCATCACCATCGAAACCAGAAACCGGGTCCTGGATGAGGATTATTGCGCGGTTCACGCCGGCTTCAAGCCCGGGGCGTATGTGATGCTGGCGGTCAGCGATGACGGCTGCGGCATGGACAAGCAAACCCTGGAAAATGCCTTTGAACCGTTTTTCACCACCAAGGAAGTCGGCGAAGGCACCGGGTTGGGCTTGGCCACGGTCTACGGCATCGTGAAGCAAAACGAGGGATTTATCAACGTGTACAGCGAGCCGGGCATGGGAACCACGTTCAGACTCTACCTGCCCAAGTCTGAACAGGTGCTGGAGGATACGACAAGCGCCGCTGACGCCCCCATCGCAACAGGAACCGAGACGGTCCTCGTCGTGGAGGATGAAGCAACGATTCTGGACCTGATCAAAAGTGTGCTGGAACACAATGGCTATACGGTTCTGACAGCCCAGAAACCCTCTCAGGCTCTGGAGCAGGCGGTTGACCATCCAGGAGACATCCATCTATTGATCACCGACGTGGTCATGCCTGAAATGAACGGCAAAGAACTGAAAGAGCGCATGATTCAAATCAGACCCGCCATCAAAGTCCTGTACATGTCCGGATACACCTCAAACGTCATCATGCACCGGGGCGTCCTGAAGAATAACGTCCATTTCATGCAAAAACCATTTTCCATCAGGGGGTTGACGGATAAAGTGAGATCTGTACTGGACCAGCCGGATTCGGCCGCATCTCCATAGAAAATAAAGCCATAAAAATATGGAACCATCCTCGAAGGGTCCCGAATTTTGTCTACCGCAGGGGTGAAAAAGGCAGGGCGATCAGCCGCATCGCCCTTTCTTTCGGTGCCAGCAACCGGACACTCCTTAAAAACTTTTTCCGCCACTCTCCAGCGGGTTCGTATTTCTGCTGAGGCTCCGGGGATTTCCAGACATCGATGACTTCATTCGGGCTTCCGCTGATGGGCCGCCAGCTGGCAATGATCGGCACGAATTTCCGCGACTCCGCGAGCCCCGCCTCCAGCTTGGCCATCTGCCCATTGGCTGCTTCCAGTATGGCAAACAAATAGCCGTGGTTCGGCGTTTCCCTGCTGTCGGCAATGGCTTGATGCAGAACCTCGCTCGGAACGGCATTTCCAAGGGGTTCCAACAGCCGGCAGGACCTTACAGGCGCATGGTCCTCGAGCCCGGCGGCATAGTCTCCCCAGGCTTTGCTCCGGCTGCAGTTCACGCGAAACGCCTTGAGCGACGCCATGTTATCGAATTCCATGATCTGCTTGACCTGGCAGAACCACTCCACATCGCTGCTTAACGCTGCGATCAACCTTGCCCCCAGCTCCGGCAGCACAGGCACCAATGTCTCCTGGGCAAATTCGATATAGTTATCCAGCGCCTCGTAGCTGGCGTGGGCGAGATTCAAGGTTTCTTCCGTATAAATCATGTCATCTCCTTCTTTTCATTGTGTTCCAGTGAGTTGCATATCAACCGCCGATGCCGGAAGACGGTTTATCTGTCTTTTCGATTATTGGAAGGCTCTCCGCGAGCGCCGTGATGTCGAATCGTACATGGCTATGACCCGAGCCGATGATCGTGCTCGTGATTCAATCAACCATGAAATGATTTTACGATACGAGATGGATTTTGCAAGCATGAAGGCCTGGCGGGATAAAGTTGTAGCTACGGCGCTGGATGATAGAACCATCTCGACGCCACTGGGAAGGAGTCTACAGATTGCCAAGGCGAGAGAGGACATCGCTGATATTGCGGCGGCTGGGTCGACTTCTCCCCTTGGTTTTCAGCATTGTTTTACTTCAATTGAAACGTGGTAATACAGGTATCGCTTTGGTCAAAGGTCCCAATCTGCCCCTGGGTTTTCAGTCCCAACCCTTGAATCGTCAACTGGATGCTGCGTTCCCTTGGTAACCAGATCTCAAAGAAGCCATTTCTCAAGGTGGTTTTGGATCCTCTAAAAAGTTCATTTCCTTTCTGATCAATTGCGCTCACTTCAAACGTTGTTTCAGGCAGCTCCCCCTGACAGGAGGACATGAAGTGAACACCTCAGGTATGTGTCTGATTTATGTAAGGTGCAATGGCTATCATCATCTGATCATCAGGCAGTGGAATCCGGATGGGTTTATGTTCGGGTATTTCAAACACGACGTTGCGGCTCGTCACATGGCTCTTGATCTCTTTTTTGGACCACTTCCATTCATTTGCGATCGAAATGGCTTGCCTGGCATCAACGTTTTTCAAAATACCCTCAGGGGAATGAGGATCGGGTTGGCAGCTGGAAACTCCAAGCATCAGGCCTACCGAAAATAACAGGCCGATGAGTATCTTTATTGAGTTCATTTTTCCCTCCTTGACCAGGGAAGATCGTTTACCGGGGTCTATTTACGAAAACGACTGTGAGTTCTTGGCTTACATCGTACCATATTCATTCTATTAATCTGGTCAATCCCAATAAATGTTCGATTGCTCAATCAGATGAATACCTGAATTGCAGATAATTGAAAATATCCCAACAATTTCAATGGATGGCGCAAACCGTCATTCACTTTTTACTTCAGCTTGGCGGCGAGCCATTCCAGTGCTCCCGGCGTCGACTGCCATGCCGCCATATTTCCATAAGCATATGCTACAGCCTCTGAATCATCGCCAAATCCGAAATGGTCGGGAAGGTTCCGCGGTATCTTCTTGCGGCCGAGAAGATAGGATGGCACGAACTTGTTTTCCGCCAGAGCGGCCTTGAGCGATGCGCCAGCCTTGGGAGAATCGCCGTGCTTTCTGAAATCCAAGAGCGCCCGCGAGTACATCCAGGTGGCCATTCCATCATCGTCGAACTGCTTGAACAGCTTTTCGGCATCCTTGTCACGGCCGAGCTCGATTATCCCCCGGACTCCAACCGCCAGGATTCCTCCACATGTTTGATAAAGCTCTTCTCCGTAACCGTGGGAATCTTGTTAGCTAATTGAACGACGGCGATGTGGTTGATTACCGGGCTGCGTTTCGATTCAACGCACGTGATCTCTTCCCTATCCAGGGCGGTCCGTACCAGATGGGCCGGCACCACTCCCAGGCCCAAATCTTGTTCGATGGCGGTGATGACGGCCCGCACGCTCTCCACGGAAAGTACGATATCGGGTTTCATCCGCGTGATGCCGAAATGGTGTTTCACCCAAGTGCGCAAAGCCGGCGCGAAGGGATCGTAGGCGATAAAGGTTGCCTCATGAAGCGCTTGCGGCATTTTTTTGCCCCGGATGCGATTCCGGAAATAGGGCGTGGAGCAGGCCAGGATCAAGTTCTCCTCAACCACGGAACGAAAGCTCAATCCATGGCTGACGGCATCCTCAAGGTCATCGGGGGAAAAGACATCGGCAAAGGCGAAATCGAGCGTTCCCTGGCGTACCGCCGGCAGCAACAGGCTGGGGTGTCCCAATTGCAAATGAAAGCGAACGTCGGGGTAAAGCTCAAGATAGGCCGCCATGTACCGTGGCAGCACGGTTTCCCCGAAGGCCACGGGCGCGCCCAAGCGCAGCAATCCGCACGGCTGGCCGCGGCCTGCCTGAATTTCCTGAAGGCCTTGTTCAAGCCCGATCACAAACGGCTGGAGAAGGGCAAACAGTCGATCTCCTGAAGGCGTGGTCACCAATTGGCGCGGCAGACGGGTAAAGAGCGGCACTTTCAGTTCGGCCTCCAGCTTCTGGATATGCTGGCTGACCGCCGACGGACTCAGATGAAGCGCTTCGGCCGCACCCGCGATGCTGAGCAGGCGGTAAACGTGGTAGAAGACCTTGAGGCGATTGAAATCGGGAAGCATAAGTAAAACCGTATTATTAGCTTAAATAGATTAATTTTACTGGACCATCCAGTGTGCCTATAAAGGCAACCCAAAGCAATTGTCAACCGTCTAATAAAAGGAGAGTGACACCATGGATATACGGGATCGCCAATTGGCGGAAAAGGGCCGCAAAAGAATCATGTGGGCTGCCGAAAGCATGCCGGTGCTTCGTTCCATCAAGGAGCGTTTCGAAAGAGCAAAGCCTCTTGCGGGCAAATGTGTCGCAGCGTGCATGCATGTCACCACCGAGACCGCCGTACTCATGCAGACGCTGAAAACCGCCGGCGCCGATGTGCACCTGTGCGCCTCCAACCCCCTGAGCACCCAAGACGATGTGGCCGCCTCCCTGGCGGTGCACGACGGGATCGATATCAACGCCATCCATGGCGAGGATCGGGAAACCTATTATCGGCACATCCATGCAGTATTGGATTTCAAACCGCATCTGACCATGGACGACGGCGCGGACCTGGTCAATACCATCCACGGGAAGCGCAGGGACTTGATAGAGAGAATTGTCGGCGGAACAGAAGAGACCACCACCGGCGTGATTCGTCTGCGCGCCATGGCCGGAGAGGGCATGCTGGGGTATCCGGTTATCGCCGTCAATGACGCCGCCACCAAGCATCTTTTCGATAATCGCTACGGCACTGGCCAGAGCACCGTGGACGCCATCCTCCGGGGCACCAACCGGCTATTGGCCGGCAGCAACTTCGTCGTTGCCGGATACGGCTGGTGCGGACGGGGCGTGGCCATGCGCGCCGCCGGAATGGGTGCGCGGGTGATCGTCACTGAAACCGATCCGTTGCGGGCCCTGGAAGCAGTCATGGACGGCTACCGGGTTATGCCCATGGCCGAGGCCGCTGCCGTGGGCGATTTTTTCTGTTCGGTGACCGGCGATACGCGAGTCGTTACCCGGGTGAATTTCGAGGCCATGAAGGACGGCGCCATTTTGTGCAATGCCGGCCATTTCAACGTGGAAATCGATCTGGAGGCGTTGGCGGCCATGGCAGTCTCCAGTAATCCGATCCGGGACGGCCTGGAGGCTTATATCCTGGGCGACGGCCGCCGGATTCATGTCCTGGGCCAGGGGCGTCTGGTCAACCTGGCGGTTGCCGAAGGGCATCCGTCCAGCGTCATGGATATGAGCTTTGCCAATCAGGCCTTGTGCAGCGAACGCCTGGTTGATGAAAGAATCCGGCTGGAGAAGAACGTGCATCCCGTGCCCCAGGCCATCGATGCACAGATCGCAGAACTTAAACTCGCCGCCATGGGCATTGACATCGATGTTCTCACCGATGAACAGAAAACCTACCTCAATTCATGGCGGCAGGGGACCTGAGTGTCTTCTCAAACAACCTCTGAAACGGATACGCCGCAGTCATCGGGATCGGAATCCATATGAATCGATTTCGATCCCCACATCCCGGATCGAAGTGTGTTTTTTGCCTGCCCGCACCCGTTTTATTTCGACTCATGCGCGTTTTACAGGCAAACAGCCTTGAAATACAACAAAGCGCCATTTTCAGCGGGGATGGCCTCAAAAGCCATGCCGTTTCCTTTGCATATGCTTGCCAATGCCTCTTCGGAATGCAAAGTCCCCCTGATTTTGTTCCGCGCCTTGTTTCGTTCGGGAACGGGGACGCAACAGACAAAAGGCGCGCCCGAAGCTCCAACCCGTTTCACCTCCCGCAAGACCTTATTAACATCTCCAAAAAAATTCAGGCAAAGAATACAAAGAACAACATCGAAAAAGTTATCTTCAAAGGGCAGGTCATCCGCGCCGGTTACGTAAAACGCCGCGTTTTTGAATCCGGCATTCCGGAAACGCTTGACCGCTATTTTCAAGAGGTTCGGGCTAATATCCGTGCCTGTGTAATGGTTGTTATTTGGAAATTGACGGCGCTGCCGCTCAACGAGCGTGATGCTTTTTCCACAGCATGCGACCCTCTTTCGGGAAAGAATTCTTTTTGGCATGAGCATATTTCCTGTTTCTCAAAATCAGAACCACCGCCGGACCCTCTGCCGATAACCGATAAACCTCTCGTCAAAGCTATCCTGGAGCTTTTTTTCTTCCATGGGGATAAGCAGATAATTCGCCAGCACAAAGAAAAGCAAAGGGAAAAGGAAGGCCATCAGCGAACCGAGAAGAACTGCCAGTCCGGCCAGCCAGATAAGCATGCCCAGATAGATGGGATTGCGGCTAAAGCGAAACGGCCCGGATGTGACAAGCGATGAGCCGGAGTCTTTCATGCGGAAGCCGGTTCCAGCCCGGCGGAATTCGCGGGTGGCTGCACTGGCTATCAACAGCCCCATTATTATCAGGACCATCCCCGATAGCCGCAATGGTCCGGCGATTATCATCGCCAGCGGGAAGAAATAATGGCACAGGATCGGTGCGCCGATGAGCATCATAAACTCAAAAAGCATAATGATCGGGCTTCTTCGTTTGGTTGCATTGTGGGCTCTCATTTTAGTTTTCCTTGGTTGCATTAAAATATATGCGTGAAATTTCTCTTATAGCATTTTCTTTGTCCGGGAAGGCATGGAGTCCATTCATGGAAACAAAAATGTCAATCGCACTGTTTTTTTATAGGCAAATTTCCTATATCCGCTTTTATGAAGACAGTATTATTGATACCATTTCTTTCAAATCGTTTTTTCGCTTCCTTTAGCATCCCCAAAGAGTAATCCGCCAACAAGATTGTTGCCTTAGGGTATCTGCTATAAAGCTTATATGTAAAAGCGCCTGTACCAACCGGACAATCTAAAATTACTCCATCAAAAGTGTCCGGATAAAAGGAAATGACTTTTTCAGCATAAGCGAGATCATTACTTATTCCCCAGACAATCAAATTATATAATTTTTCCAGAATGTTTGAACTGGTTAAAAAAAATCATACTTCCCGGCGACGGAATCATAAGAATCCGATACCTTGTCTTTTGAGTTTGGGCAAAAATCAATTATTCCGTCAACAACAGGATAAACTATTTCTGAATTGTCGACACGAACAATGGATTGCTGGTAATCCACTTTTATGCCATTTCCGGTTACAGGGCATTTGAATAAACGGTATGCACTCATGAAACTCCCCTTGTTTGGATGGTATGACGGTTTAAAACGAATAATGCATCCGGAAAAACATCCGATTACACTCGTTTAATTTATTAAAAGACGGTTTGTCGCCTGACTGATAGAGTACCAGGCCGAGGGTTGCCTCCCAGTTATCGTTCAAATCGTAGGTGAATTCCAGTCGCTCTACCGCACCTCCCTGACCCAGCGGATCATAGGCCTGGGCAAGCAAAACCGTTTCCAGCCGTTCGTGGAGGAAATTCCGGCTGATGCGCAAAGCCCACTGAAATTCGTCTTCCTCGGCCGAATCCGGTGACCCGGCCATGGCGTTCTCAAAGTCGAAAAGATGACGGTTGACTGCCTCTATACTGATTGTGGCATTGGTGAAACCACTGTATTCCACGCCCGCCAGTACATCCAGGCGCGTTTTTTTTTCGCCTGGCAGGGCCGCGAATTCAAGGCCCGTCAGAAGCGCGACTTCGGTTTTATAGAGCCAATTTCCACGGGCCAGATTGGCTGCCGTTCCGAGCATGGTAATCCGGGTATGCACGCGTTTATACCTTCCGTCCGAATCCATCTCCACGTGGGCGGCATCGTCGAAGACATGGGCTGCGTAGAAAGATACCCCCCAACCGCTGAAGACACCGTTTACCGCCATGGCCAGTTCCTGGTTCTCAAGCGCAAAGCTCGGCTTCTCCTCTTCCGGCAGAGGCGATGCCGAAGTGTAATAATCACTGCCATAGGCCGGCAATTTATCGAATCGCACCTCGTGGGCAACGATGCCGGTCACGGTCCAGCGATCAAAGCTGTAATCCAGGCGGCTCATGGTAATCGGCAGGCGCAAATCCTCGATATCGGTCATGCCCGGTTCGCGCCTGTCCATGGGATTGAGGACATCGGTAACGCGGACATTGTCCGATTTTCCCCAGACCACGATCTGCCGGCCGATTTTCAGATCCAGCCTTGGGAAGGGGCTGCCCTGCAGCCACACTTCGCCCAATTCCGTTTCGTGCTCATATTCATCCAGGGTTTCGTCGGTGTAATTATCCCGTCCCCGCAGGGTATAAACAGCGTCGTAAAAACCTTTTCCGGCCGTTCGCGCCCGCCAGGAGCCGCCAAGGTTCAGGTCGGCCGTTACGTCCACTTCGCCTCGCAGTTTGGCCAGCCACTGTCGGTCATTGGTTCCCGGAGGACGGCGGTGGGAGACCAGGTTGACGGCCCCGGCCACACTCACGGATCCGCTTAGGTGAAGCGCGCTTGGGGCAGAGGAAATCGCTTCATCGGTGGGTTGAGTGCCGCTGTCCGCTTCAAATCCGCCCAGGATATCCGTCAGCGCCTGCTCTTCGGAATCATGATCATCGAACCCGTCCAGATTATCGCTGAGTTCATCCGCCCACACCGGGCCGGATAAACACATAAACAGGACCAGCGGTAGTACGACGGTCATGGCGGACGATCGGATTTCATTGCTTTTTATCATGGTTATCATTCATTATCCGATATGGGTTCGCACGCAGGAGCGTGGGAACCAGGCAAGATGGCGCTCAAAGCCAACGGCTAACCGTTCTATCACCTACATCCCCTTTTCAAGCTGCCGGGTAGTAAACATGGTTTCTTCGATGGCCTGCCCATATTTGACGTTTTGCGAGCGGAAAACGGTTCGGTGCAGGGTTTTACCGCTACGGGTGGTCTTGGCGTCGAGCTCAATTGCCGTCCAGATACCGTCGATCTTTTGGATATCCGGTATATCGACATATTTGATCTTGTTGCCCTCATCCAGCCAATGGACGGCCCGGCACATCATGAGAATATCCTGACGGATGAAGAGGATCGATTTTTTGTAGCCGTAACGGTCCTGAACGGTCTCGTTCACCGGCACGGCCTGGATGAGCCAGCAGGGATTTCCCCTGACCGTATCGGTTTTGAGCAGCTTGTAGCGCCATTCCTCAACCACCCGTTTGGTCATGTCGGCGTAGGAAAAGTCCGAGCCCATGAAGGCCCCGGATTTATCGGCCGAGGCGATGCGTTTGACCTTTTTCAACTCCGGCAGGTAGAGCCACTGGTCGTCGTCACGATCGCCCTTGCGGTAATCCCAGGTGAGAAAACCGGTGCCGCGCACATCTGTCGGTGCGGTGAAAAAGATGAGCTTCAGGGTATCTACGCCCTTGTCCTTGCTAAAGGTTTCCATGGTGCGGGTGCGCTTTTGGCCGTTCTTGTCAATGAGGACCATGGTTCGGTCGCAGGTCATGTTGTCGCCATCGTCCCGGGCATCGACCTCTTGCATGATTTCAAGAGCCGTGCGCTCGTCTGCCGGGCAAGGGGACACAACCACCAGCGAAACGGCGCCTGCCAGGAAAATGCTGAAAAAAAGAACAGTTGTTGGTTTCATGACAAGTCTCCTTCTATTGTTGTTGGACTATTGTTTTTGAAATTGGATCAAATGGCGTATCTTTTTGTTTTGCCCGGCACATCAGTATCATCAGGGCCGGCACGGAGAAGAAATCCGCCAGCAGGGCCAGAACAAGGCTCGTGCCGGTAAGGTATCCGAACCGTTCAATGTTGAGCATGGAGGCAAAGGTAAACATGAAGAAACCCAGGGCCAGAACGATGGTGGTGATGAGCATGGCCCGTCCCGAGGTGCGTAAGGTACTGCGAATGGCTTCTTTTGCCGAAAGGCCTTGACTGAAGTAGTGCCTGAAGCCGTTGAGAAAATGGACGGTGTCATCCACGGCAAGCCCCAGCGCAATGGTGCCGATCATCATCGTATAGGTATCCAGGGGCAGGCCAAGCCAGTACATAAGCCCCATTACGAAAATCACCGGCGCCAGGTTGGGGATCATGGAGACCAGCCCCATGCGCAAGCCGCCCACCAGCAGAATCATCATCAGGGTGATCAATACCGCGGCGGTTATGTAGCCTTTGGCCATGGACAGGGTTGCGGCTTTGACCGTATGCACGAATAACTGCATCAGGCCGGTTGTTGTGACGGCAGCCCTGTTTTCAAAGGTCTCCTGAAAGGATATTTTAATTTCATGGAGCAGGCCGGTGTAGTAAAAGACATCCAGCCAGGGCACCTGCAGGGTAAAGCGTGCCTTGCGGAAAGAGGAGTCGATCACCTTTTATTGTTTATTAGCTATACATAAAGGACAAAAAAAATTACCGCAAGCGGCCGGTCATTTTGTCAAGGTGGTTCAAAAATTTCTCGATCAGGGCAAACTCGTCGTCCGTGAGGCGATTGACGAAGTTGAAGAGCTCCTCGTCAATTTCTTCATGGTGCCGGGCATGGGCATAATAGGCCACCTTGCCCTTGTTGGTAAGCACCGGCACGGTTTTCAGGCTGTTTTCCGGGTCATCAGCTTTGGTAACCAATCCTTTTCTTTCAAGTTTCGATACCTGTTGCGAGACGGCTCCCCGGGTTACTCCGGCAATCCGTGCCAGTTCTGACACATGCATGCCAGGATTGTCGCCGATGTGCATCACCATATGAATTTCTGATGCGTGCAAGAGCTCTGGAATACCAAAGTTGCGGGGCTTCTTTTCATTCTCGACAGACTTCGTGATTATCCGTACGAGGGTTTCAGCCAGTTTGTGGATTCGTTTTTTCATGCCAGCTATGTATAGCATGTAATCATTAAGTGTCAAGTTTTTTCCTTTCCCCCAAACCGGCAAGCATTTAGTGTTCGAGAGCGTGTTTTTGGCAAGGTCAGAGGACGGCCACCGCATTTGGTTTTCCATCATGATGGCAATAAGCGTTGCCTGGATCTATGCCGGCAGATATGAAAAAAAAAAACCCTAACCAGGCTTTGCAGCCTGATTCGGGTTTCTGTGGTTTCCGGGCACGCCCTTTTTTTAAGGGCGGTTTTTCCCACTCCGCCCAGAACCCGCAGATTAAAGGCGGCAAAAAGATGATCGGCTATTTTTGATCAAGAGACGATCGAAGTTCATCGATCAAGGTCATAGCGGCTTCCATTTTGCCGCGCAGCTTGTCTGCGGCGGCCCACAGCTTTTCCTCGAATCCGAGGTTGGCTCCGGTATTTCCCTGTTTCGTTCGATTAGATTTCGCCTTGCGCGCCATATTCGCCACCCCTCACCTGGTGATGGGTGAGATCGAAGGCGGCCAGCCAGGTAATCGCCTTGTTGGTCTCCCGTGTCTTGAGCCACTCCGCGCAGAGCTTCTATACGGCATCCGGCGACAGCCTGGCCGCCTCGGCGATTTGTCCGGGATCGTCGGTGATGATCCGGTCGAAATCGTGACCGAAGCGTTTGGCAATCAAGCGGGCCTTGACCGGACCGATGCCCTTCATCTCCGGGTGGTTGGCGAGACCGTCGGCGTCCAGATCGAGGTCGTATTCCATTCCCTCGACCTCGAATTGTCGGCCGTACTTCGGGTGTGCCACCCAGCGGCCGTTCAGCACGACCGGTTCGTTCTCACGGGCGAAGAGCCTTCCGTCGAAGTAGGGCTTGTGAGGTTTCAGCAGAGCCAATAAGTGCTCACGCGCGATGGCCTTGAGGCCGTCGGCGTGGGCAAAACGCCTGAGATTGTACGTCGCCATTCGTTCTTTCCTCCTTGTTGCCGCCTTAGAGCGGCAGTTCAGATAGATTTACGCTATGCATATCCATCACCCTTTCATCCTAATAGTTCACGTTATATTGTTACTTTATAAAATTGATTGTGTAATGGAAGAATCCGCTATACTGAGCAAAGAGGTGAAATCCAGCGGATTCTGCCAGTTTCACCATCTCACTCTTAGGGATAAAATCCGGATCGCCGAGTTTGATTTCCGTAACGGACAGCAACCCGTTTTTTACCAAGACACGATGAATATCTCTCAGGCACGCTTCACGGTCAGGGACTTCGCCGAGCATGGCAACCAGAAACGCAACGTCGATGCTTCCGCTCTCCACGGGTATCGATGTCGCGTCCCCTTTTAGGCATTCGACCTTGCCAATCCCTTTCTTATCGAGACGTTCTTTCGCCATGTCCAGCATTTCCTGTTGAACGTCCACAAGGATCAGTTTGCCCTCGGGAACGGACTTCGCAACCGCCGGACTGAAATACCCCGGCCCCGGCCCCAATTCCAATACCGTTGCACTGCGTTTTAGGCCCAATCGCGACAAGAGTTTTTTCGGAGAGAGAATTATGTTTCGCAAGGGATTGAGCAAATGCCCGGCCTTCTCAACCGGCATCGGCCCAGGCGCATGGTTGTTTTTCATGAGTATTTCTCCTCGTCTCCGGATGCCCCTGAGCGTATTCACAAAATGTCCACCAGGTTGTGTGCCAGGTTCATCGCCTCTTTGACCTTTCGGGGGTTTCTCAACGTGATGGCTAACCCACAAGTGAAAGCCGCGATCACTTGTCGGGTTGAACCAATTGATCGACAGCCTTGTCTCCTTTGTTCTCAATGTACTTCCTCAGCACATTCCACATGGGACGAATGCTCTGCCTGGCCTCCTCTGTGAAGACACCATGGTTCACGTAGGCTGGAGAAGTGACGACGATGTACTTCTCTGTTTCACCAAAGTAGATCGGGATATCCCATGAATACAATCCTTCCTTCTCGATCACTTCGAGAACGAGGGACTTATCGGTAATGTCATACAAATAGAGCTGGATCAGTGGAGACAGCTTTTCACTTTGGGTTCCATTGGCATTCTGAAACGACTGCCCGGATGAGGCGAAATCCATTCGTATCCCGGGTTCCTGCAGCCCGTGAGGGTACCCTTTCTCTCCTTTTTGTGTGATCACGGTGCACTGCCATCCAGGGGGAAGGTCATTGCGGATGCACGAAACGAGAGAATCTTCATTTAGGGCGCGGTTGGTTGTGCAGCCATGAAGAGCAAGCACAACAAGAAATGCGATTTTTTTCATGTTATCTCCATTTCATAATGTCAGAAAATCCCAGGCAGGAATCGCCAACGGACATGTTCCTGGTACCGCTTATACTCGTCGCCGAACTTCTGAAGCAGAAACACTTCTTCCTTCAGTGCAGACGCGATCCAGTGCAACACGGTAAGCAGCGCGATCACAAACGTAACGACAACCCCAAAGGCCAAGGCGATTCCTATGTTCATGACGATCACGCTCAGGTACAGCGGATGCCGTATTTTGGAGAACATCCCGCTCTTCACGATTTGCATGATATCGGCGGACTTTTCATGAGCCTGTTTATGGTTTCTCTCAGCATAGGCGTGGAACAGCAGCCCCGCCACGAGCAAAACCCCTCCAGCAATATTTGACACCGGGAAGAAAGGCATCTTCAGCCAAGTTAAAACCAGTCCAAGCACACCCGTCCCTATCAGCAGCACGCATTCGACTACCCCACGGTGAATTGGATTGGAAAGCAATAATCTATCCATGAGATTTGCCTTTTTCATGATTCATCCTTCCAGCAATGTTGAATATTCCACTTCCAGTGCAACTCAATATGCAGGTCACTGGCTTAGCCCGCCGTGTCCGCCTTGTTTTTTTCAAGCCAATCATTTCGTTTTCTTCTTCTTGTTGATCACTGAAGGGCCGGGCGCGCGAAGCCAGGCGCGCAACAGATCAAACATCGAATTGAGATAGCGTTCACGGTCACCCATTTGGACAATGCTGTCTGCAGTAGTATGCAAGACCGAGAAGAGAAGCCGGGCCGCAGTGTCTATTTCAACATGTCGACAAGCGCCTGATTCAATCCCCGTCTTCAACATCCAACTTACAACCGTTCCGGAAGATATCGGTGAGTCGATGGGGTGATCTGCAATTTTCCCATGAAATATGGCCTTATGCAGGTCACCCAACTCCTCGACGAAATCGACAAAGTAGACACATTCTTTTTCAAATGCGGCCCACCAATCAGAAAGCGCTTCAACCGGAAATCTCTTCTGCATTTCGGTTATATATTTTGATAAGAGATGCGCGCGAACTTCGATGAGCAGATCTTCCCAGGATGAGAAATAGAGATAAAAAGTCCCCTTTGCCGCTCCTGCAACCTCTGTCACATCTTCGACACGTGCATTTATGGGACCTTGGCTTCTCAGGACGCTTAGGGCTGCCTCAATCAGTTCAAGTCGGCGTGCTTCCGGGCGTAGGCGTCGGCGCTTCGATTTGACGCCCACTTTCTTTTGCTTGCTGTACGTCGATCTGTGCATACTCTAATGACCTCCAGTCAGTATATTACTGACTATGGGTCAGTAAATCAAGGGGTTTTTTGTTCAGCGGAAAAACAGAAAGCAGCTTTTTGGCAGTCTGATGGGTGTCGTCAGTTTATCCGACCTGCGGTGAGATTGCTCCACATCTTCCGCTGCCGGTTCCAGTGGGGGACGGCGGCGACCGGCCGTAGGTCTTTTTCCAGGATCGGGTCTCGACCTTTCATTGTATTCGGAAGGAATAGGATATCTTCCTGGATGTCCGGGGCAAGGTTGAGCAGGTTCATGATCTGGGTGATGCGCGCACGGGTTCCCGGAGCTCCCCGACGGTCATTCCGGAAAGGGCTTGCACCTGCTGATACGTCGTTTCATTCATGGCAACCTCCAAAGTGTTTATCAGTATCCGAAAAAGACTCGGCAATCCGGCCGTCTCGCGACGTTAACCGGTGCATGAATGAAGGCTTCTATTGGCGGAACAATCAAGTCGGTTCTCTGTAAACGCCTCGGATTCTTTGGTTTGCGCTACATCGCCGGCTATTTCGGGAGTGGATGCCGGCAACCGACGCCCCGCTCGGTAGCGGAGGTAGCCTTCCCCCAGGATCGAGGCGATCTCGACAATCGTTTCCCCATGTGCGACCCTTTTCATAACCGTTCTCGCTCTCCGGCTGTTAACCGAAAACCGTTGTGATTCAATGAGCTATCAAAGAGCATGTGCCCCCCGGCAGGGCGGAAATTTCGACAACCCCATTTTCCCACTCACCTTACCAAAGGGGGTGTCGTAAATCGAGCCTTGAAAGCTTCGAAAAAAACCTTTATTGCCATGCTCTGGCACTGCCTGTCTCATTGGTTGCCGCTCCGCCATTGCCGTTACTCTTGGCCAGTTTTGTCAGGTACGCGCCACAAAAATTGCTCGGTGACAATTCAACAGGTCTTTTTCTGAACACATCATTGCAATGCAGTAGTTTCCCATTCCGGGCAAGGTTCCGAGCAGGTCCTGCAGGAAAAAGTTCGATTTTTCCCGGACGGTGGCTGTCACATCGCCGGTCTCACGGTCGAACTTGTGGAGGGCGACCACCTTGCGCTGGGTCACGTTGTTGGCCCCCTCCTTGAAAAGGATGTCCGCGAGCTTCCTGCGTTCCTGGTTGGTGATGTCCTGCTGTTCGTTGAGTTCCGAGTCGAGCAGGTCCCGGTCCTGATGGCAGCGGACCCGTTTGTAGTTTTTTGCCGGGTCGAACGTATCGCGCGAGATGGACATGGTCATTCCTCCTAAATCTTGATGACCCCGACCAGCTCAACGCGGGTGTCCGAGGTCTTGTTGAAGTCGGGGATGTTCTTCACTTCGTACAGGTAGCCGGGATCGAGCACCTCACCGGTCGGGTTGGTGTCCGGGTGGTAAACACCGCCCTATGAACGCCCGAAAAACAGCATACAGCTTAAATCCTTGATGAGCAGATCCCACAGGGTCCTGGGCGCTCGCGGCGGTCCGGGGACACGGCTGGTTCTCTGTTTTGTTTAATAAGAGCGCCTTCCATTACCAGAATCCGGAACAGCAATGATGGTATTACAGGCGTCGCATTGAAGACACCACAATCATCTTGACACAAATTCTCGTCGTGCTATTTGTAGGCGCGTATGGCTTTTGGTTGTATTCACAAAAGGAATTTCCAATGTTGTATCGATTTTTCGGCTTTACTTGAGTCAACGTTTCCGCGGTTGCCCGGACGGGCAGCCTTGATCCCGGCCGAAAGATGGCAAACCTTCCGTTCTAAGTAATCCCTTTAAAGCCACTTCCTATCTTTCAGGCCGGCAGCGACCGTCGGTTTGCATTTTTTTTCAATCCCGGCGCACGCCATGGGACGCGGGGTTTCGTCATTTGTGCCCCGTCATGTGATGCTCCGGCCGGCCCGGCGGATGATTTGACGTAATATCGCGGGTGGAGAATTAAAACATCCGAGCGAAGAAACCAGAGGTGGAGATGGGAAAAATAGTTGCGCAAGGAAATGTGCCCCGTGTCGGTGTCTTTGTATGCCATTGCGGGCTCAATATCGGCAAGACCGTGGATTGCGCGAAGGTGGCCCAGACAGCCGCCGGGTTCGAAGATGTGGTCATCGCAAGGGATGTGGCCTATGCCTGTTCCGAATCGGGGCAGGAGAAGATCCGGGAAGATATTGCCAAACATGATGTGGACCGCGTGGTGGTGGCCTCTTGCTCCCCCCGGCTGCACGAAACCACTTTCCGGCAGATGGTACAGGCGGCCGGCATCAATCCTTATTTGTTTGAAATGGCCAATATCAGGGAGCATGTGAGCTGGGTGCACATCCGCGAGCCCGAGGCGGCCACCGAAAAGGCCACCGACCTGGTGCGCATGGCCGTGGCCCGGTCGCGCCACCTGGCTGCCCTGACCCCGGAGACCATCTCCTTGACACAGCGTACCTTGGTGATCGGCGGCGGCGTGGCCGGTATCCAGGCCGCCCTGGATCTCGCCGATGCCGGGTACGAGGTGGTGCTTGTGGAAAAAGAGCCATCCATCGGCGGCATCATGGCCCAGCTCGACAAGACCTTTCCCACCATCGACTGCTCCATCTGTATCCTGGGGCCCAAGATGGCCGATGCCGCCAAACATCCCCGCATCAAGCTGATGACCCTGTCCCAGGTGGTGGGCGTCAAAGGGTATGTGGGCAATTTCGAGGTGAAGATCCTAAAAAAGGCGCGCTATGTGTCGGAGACGGATTGCTCGGCCTGCGGCGAATGCGCCAATGTGTGCCCGGTGGTGCGGCCCAACGCCTTCGACCTGGGGCTCTCTTCCCGGCGGGCCATCTACTCCCCCTTTGCCCAGGCCGTGCCCTCGGCCTATCGGATCAATATCCAGGAGTGTCTGGGCCACAACCCGGTGGTCTGCGGCAAATGCGTGGCGGCCTGCAATAAGAACTGCATCGATTTCAACATGTCCGACGAAGAAGTGGTGGAAAAGGTGGGCACCATCATCGTGGCCACCGGCGCGGAACCTTACGATCCCACCGAGATGGATGAATACGGCTATACGCGCTTTGAAAACGTGCTCACCAGCATGGAGTTCGAACGGCTCATCAACGCCGGCGGCCCCACCGGAGGCGAAGTGATCCGGCCTTCGGACCGCCGGCACCCCAAGTCCATCGGCTTTATCCAGTGCGTGGGCTCCCGCTCCGTCCGAAAGGGTCATCCGTACTGCTCCAATGTGTGCTGCATGAACACCGTCAAAAGTTCACTGATCGCCAAGGAGCATGATCCCGAGGTGGAGATCAAGGTGTTTGCCATCGACATCCGGGCTTTCGGCAAAGGGTTCGAGGATCTGTACCGGCGCAGCCGCCGGCAGGGGGTCAAGTTTTTGCGCGGCCTTCCGGGGACGGTGGAGGAACTGCCCGATGGCAGCCTGCGGGTGGCCGTTGAAAACGGCGCCACCGGCCGCGTGGCGTTTCACGATCTGGAAATGCTGGTGTTGGCCGTGGGCATCAAGCCGGCCGCATCCACCCAGCGGCTTCAGGAGATGCTGGGCCTGCAGCTCACGCCGGACGGTTTTTTTCTAGAGGCCCACCCCAAGCTGCTGCCCGTGGACGCCGCCACCCGGGGCATCTTTTTTGCCGGGTGCAGCGAAGGTCCCAAGGACATCAAAGACAGCGTCACCCAGGCGTCGGCTGCGGCCATGCGGGCGGTGCGGCTCATGCATGCCGGAAAGATCCTCACCGAGCCCATCACTTCGGTGGTGCATACCGAGCATTGCGTGGCCTGTGGCCGGTGCGCGGAGGTATGTCCCTATAGCGCCATCACCGTGGATGTGAAAAAGAAGATCCCGGCCCAGGTCAACTCCGCGGCCTGCATGGGCTGCGGCACCTGCGGGGCGGAATGCCGTTTCGGCGCCATTACCATGAACCATTTCTCGGATCAGCAGATCCTCAGCCAGATCGATGCCATGACGGCCCAAGATCCGCAAAACAAGACCCTGGCCTTTGCCTGCAACTGGTGCTCGTATGCCGGGGCCGATTTCGCCGGCACCTCACGGCTCCAATACCCCACCAATGTCCGGTTGATCCGCACCATGTGCTCGGGCCGGGTCTCGGAGGCCTTCCTGTGGTATGCCTTCGGCAAGGGGGTGCCGGTGATTCTGGTGAGCGGATGCCACATCAACGACTGCCACTACATCGACGCCAACCATTGGACCAAAAAGCGGGTCATGAAGATGCGAAAAAAGATGGAAAAGCTCGATATACGGCCCGAGCGGTTGCAGCTGGAATGGGTGAGCGCCGCCGAGGGCGCCCGGTTCGCCGAAGTCATGCAACGGGTGGAGAAGCTGCGCGGGGCAGTCTCTAACGCGGAGATCGACTACACCGTACGGGTGCTTGCCGAAAAGAAGAAATAGAAGGAACTCCCAATGTCCTGCCGATTTTTCGGATTCACTTGAGTCAGCATACATGCTACCGCCCGTGCGCGCGGTGACGACCCCGGCCGAAAGATCGCGAGTCTTCCGTTATAGAACCATCCCCTAACGCTGCACTGACTTTCTTTCCGGCCGTTAAAGTGAACTTTTAACAGCAAGGAGAGTGGAACAGTGCATCATCCAGTATTGAACACATGGGAGAAGAGCAACGACATGGCCGCCGCGGCCCGAACGGTTTGCGGCGGTCCGTTTGCCGGCCGGTCACTCAAAGCCGTGATGGGCTGGGACGGCGTCGTGATCTGGGACCCGGATATTGATCCGGTGGACATGCTTGAGGCCTACCTTCGACGGGTGGCCGGGGAGTCGTGCGGGCAGTGCGCCCCCTGCCGGTTGGGCACCGCCCGGTTATGCGACATCATGGAAAGGATTATGGACGGCCGGGGCGACCGGGCCGATATTGAACGCATCCGTTCCCTGGCAAGCCACATCAGCCTGACCGCCAAATGCGATATCGGCCGCACCCTGGCCAGGCCTGTCTTGGATCTGCTTAACACATACGAAGAGGAATTCACGGCGGTCATCGAAAACCGGCGACCGGTCCGCAGAGGTGTGTACGTCCATGTGGTGACCGCGCCGTGCATCAACGCCTGCCCGTCCCATGTGGATATTCCGGCCTACCTGGAAAATGTGCGCATGGACCGCTGGTCCGAGGCCATGGCCGTGGTCCGCAAGGATTGCCCCATGCCCGGCACCATCGGCCGGGTGTGTGTCCGGCCCTGTGAAAGCCATTGCCGCCGGGGCCTTCTGGACGAACCCCTGGCCATCCGGGGGGTGAAACGCTTCCTGGCCGACCGCGAGATGAACGGCGAGCTGGTTACCAAGGCGCCCACCGCAGCCCGCCGGTCCCAAAAGGTCGCTGTCGTGGGGGCCGGACCAGCCGGACTTTCCTGCGCCTATTACCTGGGAACACGGGGCTATGCCTGCACCATCTTTGAATCCCAGGAAGGGCCGGGCGGCATGGCCGCCTACGGCATCCCTTCCTACCGGCTGCCCCGTGAAGTGCTGGCCCATGAAGCGGCCATGGTGGAGCAACTGGGGGCGCGGATCCAATACGGCGTCACCGTGGGCAAGGATATCCGGATCGAAGATATGGCGGCCCAGGGCTATGGGGCCGTATTCGTGGCCGTGGGGGCGCCGGAGTCTTCCAAGATGCGCTGTGAGGGGGAAGAGGCCGGATACCGCTGTTTCATGACCGGGGTGCATTTTCTGGCCGAGTCGGCCCGGGGTCGAAAGCCCGTGGAAGGCCGGCGCCTGGTGGTCATCGGCGGCGGCAATGTGGCCATGGACTGTGTGCGCACGGCCCGGCGGCTGGGATTTGAAGACGTCAACCTGCTCTACCGGCGCACCGAGGCCGAAATGCCCGCCGACCCCCAGGAGATCCGCGAGGCCAAGGAGGAGGGCGTTATCTTCCACCACCTGGTGGCGCCCGTTGAAATCATAGCCCGGGACAACACCGTCACCGGCTTGAAGTGCCGGCGGATGGAACTGGGCGAACCCGATGCCTCCGGAAGAAGACGGCCGGTACCCGTTCCGGGATCTGAATTTGTCATTGACTGCGATGTGATCATCCCGGCCGTGGGCCAGGTGTGTGTGGTGGATTGTGTACTTCCCGAAGAGGATGTGTTGACCCGATGGAAAACCCTGGTGGTGGACCAGACCACCTTTCAGTCGGATCGAAAAGCGATCTTCGGCGGCGGCGACTGCGTCACCGGGCCGGCCACCCTGATCGCCGCACTGGCGGCCGGTAAAAATGCCGCCCGTTTCATCGATCAGTTCCTGCAACAGAATGAATGCAAGTCGGACACCACGGATCTGCTGATGGCCCTGGCCGAGTCCCAGGGTGTTTTTGATCCGGATGAAACCTTTGCCTATCCAGGGCAAACCGATCGGGCCGAACCCTTTGTCATGGACCCGGAGGTGCGCATCAACAGTTTTGACGAGGTGGAAGGCGGGTTGTCAGCCGCCCAGGCCAGGGCCGAAGCCAACCGGTGCTTGAGATGCTACCGGGTTTTGATGGCCGCCGTTGACCGTTAGCCCGCCAGGGACCTTAATTAATAAAATCAGATCCCTGGTCCCGCTGCTAGTTTTCGGGATTGTCCCGTCGATCGTTGGCCGTGCTGCGGGGCGGGTGAAAATCGATCAAGCGATTGCGTTTTTTTACCCAATTAAACAGTCGGCTAACATGGGGTTTCAAACCCTTGGCAGCCGCTGAAAGGAATCGACATATGCCGACATTGGAACTTAATCATCATTCGGTTTCATTTAAAAAAGGTCAGACTATTCTGGAGGTAGCCCGGGAGAATCAGGTGGATATCCCCACCTTGTGTTATCTTGCCGAGGCAGCCCCCACAGGCCAGTGCCGCATCTGCGTGGTGGAAGTGGAAGGCGACGGCCGGCTGCTCACCGCCTGCGACACCCCGGCCGGAGAGGGGATGAAGATTTCGACCCACAGCCCCGCGGTCAAGGCGGCGCGCAAGACCACCCTTGAAATGCTCATCGCCTCCGGGGCCCACAACTGCCTGGTCATGGACCTGCCCCAGGCATCCTGGAGCCGGAGCCAGCTCGACATCATGTCACAGCCCTGGCACCAGATCCTCTGCCCGGCCCACGGCGACTGCCGCTTGCAGGACCTGGCCACCGAATACGGCGTGAGCATCCAGGGGCTGGAACAGACAGCCGAAGGCCATCCCCTGGACGACGCCACCCCCATGATCGTGCGCGACTACAGCCGCTGCATCGGCTGCGGCCGCTGCATCCAGGCCTGCAACGAGATTCAGGTCAACGCCGCCATCGCGTCTCCCTACGGTCCGCGCAAGGACCATCCCCAGGGGTGGTACCCGGTGGTGGATTACGACCACTGCACCCACTGCGGCCAGTGCCTGCAAGCCTGCCCGGTGGGGGCCCTGTTCGAGAAAAAGGCCTTCGGCCGTCTCAACGGCAATGAAGCGGAAAAAATCCGGACGACTTGTCCCTACTGCGGCGTGGGCTGCCAGCAGTTGCTGCACGTCAAGGACAACCAAATCATCAAGGTCACCGGCGTGGAAGAAGGGCTCCCCAACCTTGGCCGACTGTGCGTCAAGGGCCGTTTCGGATATGATTTCATCCACTCGCCCGAGCGCCTCACCCGCCCCCTGATCCGTGAAAAGGACGGCTTCCGGGAAGCCTCCTGGAACGAGGCCCTAGACCTTACGGCCGAAAAATTTCTCCAGATCATTCGGGATCACGGGCCCGACGCCCTGGCCGGCATCAGCTGCGCCCGCAGCATCAACGAAGATTCCTACAACATGCAGAAGCTTTTCCGGGCCGCCATCGGCACCAACAACATCGACCACTGCGCCCGCACCTGTCATGCCCCCACCGTGGCCGGGCTGGCCCAGTCCTTCGGCTCCGGCGCCATGACCAACTCCTTCAGGGAGTTCAAGCACGGCAAGCTTTTTTTCGTCATCGGCTCCAACATGACCGAGGCTCATCCCGTGGCCGCCACCTGGATCAAGCAGGCGGTGCGCAACGGCGCCTATCTCATCGTGGCCGACCCCCGGTTCAACGGCATCGCACGGCACGCCCATACCTATATGCAGATCAAGGTGGGATCGGATGTGGCTCTGATTAACGGGCTGATGCATGTGCTGATCACCGAGGATCTCTACGACCGCGACTATGTGGCGGCCCACACCACCGGGTTTGAGGCCATGAAGGAGGTGGTGATGAACTATCCGCCCGAGCGGGCCGCGGAGATCTCCGGCGTGAGTGCCGACACCATCCGGCAGGTGGCCCGTAAAATGGCCTCGGTCAAACCGGCCATGCTCATGTACACCCTGGGGATCACCGAGCACACCTGCGGGGTGAACAACGTAATGAGCACCGCCAACCTGCAGATGCTGCTGGGCAATGTGGGTTTTGAGTACGGCGGCGTCAACCCGCTGCGGGGCCAGAACAACGTCCAGGGGGCTTGCGACATGGGGGCACTGCCGGCGGACTATCCCGGATACCAGAAGGTGACCGACGGCGCAGCCCGGGCCAAGTTTGAAAAGGCGTGGGGAACCCCTTTGTCGGATAAACCCGGTTTGATGATCCCGGACATGATCGACGGTCTGGCCGACCGCAAGATCAAGGCCTTGTACGTTTTCGGTGAAAACATCGCCAACACCGAGCCGGACATCCATCATGTGGCGCATTGCCTGAAGTCCGCGGAATTTTTGGTTTGCAACGACATCTTCCCCACCGAGACCACCCGTTTCGCCCACGTGGTGTTTCCGGCCGCGGCCTGGAGCGAAGACGACGGCACCTTTACCAACAGCGAACGGCGGGTCAGCCGGGTACGCAAGGCCGTTGAACCGCCCGGCGAGGCCCGGCCCAACTGGTGGATCTTCCGGGAGATCGCCCGCCGCATGGGGCTCGAATGGGACTCTGCCAGTGGTCAGGAGATCTGGGACAAGGAGGTCGCGGAACTGTGCCCCGTCTTTGCCGGCATCAAGTATAGCCGCATCGAAGCCGACGGGCTCCAGTGGCCCGTTCCCACGATCGATCATCCCGGCACGCAGGTCCTGCACAGAGAAGGCAATTTTACCGCTGGCAAGGGAAAATTCGCCGCTCTGGAGTGGACCCCGCCGGCCGAACAGCCCGACGCGCAGTACCCCTTTGTGCTGAGCACCGGCCGGCGCCTTTACCACTACCACACCCGCACCCAGACCGGCCGCTGCGGCGGACTCAACGACCTGCTGGGTGAAGAGACCGCCGACATCTCGGCCGAGGATGCCCGCGCCCTTGGCATTTCCCAGGGAGAGAAAATCCGCGTGGCATCGCGCCGCGGCGAGGTGGAAGTTACGGCCAAGATCACGCCCGAAGTGCCGCCGGGCCTGGTGTGGATGGCCTTTCACTTCCGCGAGGGCTGCGCCAACTGGCTGACCAATCCGGCCTTCGACCCGGTGTCCAAAACCGCCGAGTTCAAAGCCTGCGCGGTACGGCTGGAAAAGATAGCGTAGCAAACCCATGCCGCCGCAAAATCGTCCGGGAGCGCGCATTGCCGTGGCCGTATGCCCGGACACCCATACACCTGAGGAGGTTCGATGATGAAAAAAACGAAGATCTTGATTTTGTTGGTCATTTTCCTTTGTACAGCAACGATTTCTTTTACGGAAACAAACAACCCGACCGCCGTCGGCTCAATCAAAGATCAGGCCCAAGCCGGTACGCCCAAGGCGGTTGTGGCGCAAAAGGCGTTCTCCTTCAGCGAAGTACTGGAAGGTGAAACGGTCACCCACGCCTTTCTTATCGAAAACCAGGGCACCGCGCCATTGAAAGTGCTCGATGTCCGCACCGGCTGTGGTTGCACCACCGCTCAACGGCCGGAAATCATCGCTCCCGGCGCGCAGGATCGAATCGTGGTCAAGGCCAACACCAATGGATACGGGGGCAGGGTGTTCGATAGAGCTATCACCGTCTTCACAAACGATCCGGTCCAGCCCCGGATTCAGCTGCAATTGAGCGGTTCGGTGATTCAATTCGCCCGTGTCGAACCCCGTCACATCGTTTTGAGCGGACGAAAAGACGAAACATTGCAGGCTAAAGCAACGATTACCCCAAACCAGAAATATCCATTTCATATTACTTCAACACAGATTGACAAACCGCTGGCGAAAATGATCGATGTTCAAACGCAACAGCGTGATGGAATCTATTACATCACCGTCAGCAATCGTAAGTCGGCTCCGGGAAAGTACCGGGGCAGTATCATTTTTAAAACGGATAGTGCTACCCGGCCGACGCTGACCTTGTTTACCCGGGGGCACATCATGGAGTGAGGACAGCCCGAATCCGCGCCCCCCACCCAGGCGCTAAGGCCCATGGGTATTTACGGGCGCGGACAAGGCCGCGAACGCGTCGCCGGACCGCGTGGCGCTGATTCGGTCCCGGAATTCCGATTTTAATACACGTCTTTTATTGGGTGATAGAGGGGCAATGGTGCTGGGCACCCCGCGCTCTTCAAAACCGTTGGCCTCGTCTGAACAACAAGGAGGAGGTTCGATTCCAATATTGCAGGCGACCCTTGACCGGGTCGCTTGCTTGTTGTATCTTTGTATCGACAATGTGTTAACGCAAATGGGAGGTCCGAGCCATGATCAAGACCCTGACTAAGCACGGAAACAGCTTGGCACTGGTGATCGAAAAGCCGGTGCTGGAATTGATTGGTGCGGACGCCGATACGCCGTTCGATATTTCCACCGACGGCCAGGTCCTTATTCTCAGCCCGGTGAAGGATGCCGGTCGACGGAAAGCCTTTAAAGCCGCTCTCGACAAGGTGAATACCAGGTACCCGAAGGCTTTGAAAAAGCTGGCGGAATAACCGGTGGATCCCGTCTTCCTCAGCCTGAGCGAGGTCCTGGAAATTCACCAGGACCAGGTTGCCCGCTACGGTGGCGCCACCGGCATCCGGGATATCGAGCTGCTCAAATCCGCCCTCGGTATGCCGTCGGCTACCTATGGCGGCCAGTTCCTGCACACGGACGTTTACGAGATGGCCGCAGCCTACCTGTTTCACCTGGTAAAAAACCATCCCTTCATCGATGGCAACAAACGCGTCGGTGCTGTTACTGCGCTCATCTTTCTCTACCTGAACGGATTTGACTTCGGCGCCCCCGCGGATGACTTCGCCGAGATGGTGCTGGCCGTGGCTCGGGGCGACATTGACAAAGCCGACGTGGCTGTGTTTATCCGGCGCCACACTCGACCCGCCTGATCCTTTCCCGGTTTCGAAAGAGAAATTTTTCTCAATCAAAATTTCCTGGAATAAGGAGTTCCTTGCACTTTCACTCATGCGGCCCCTCCGTAACTGCCCGTCTTTTCGAGGTCCGCTTTTTGGCCGCCGCGATGTTATCGGAACTTTTTTTCGGCTTTTCACTGGCGGCTTTTTGTGGATAGTTGACAGGATGGCTGTAAAAATTGCATTTATACGGACCATGGCTAAGAAAAAGAAAAAAAAGAGCGGCGGCTCCAAAGTTTTGTATCCCAAGACCCTTGAGCAGCAGGCCAAAAACCATCTTTCCGCCGGCCGGTTCCGGCAGGCTGTGGACCACTACAAGGCGCTGATAAAGCAAGACCCGGACGCTTACCTGCCAGGGCTGCGGGCGGCGTATGAAGGCCTGTACAAACAAAGGCTCGACAAGGGAATGCTGGTGGAGGCCGGCATGGTTCTCGACCAACTCGAGAAATTGCCAGGTGATGCGCATAGCGTCGAAAGTATTCGCCTGTGGCTTAAGAGCCGGGAGTTTGCCAAAGCAGCGGGGGTGGCAATTAAAGTGTTGGCCGGCGGCGTTCAAATCCCCCCGCAGGAAGGTGCTCTGGTTGCCGATGCCCTGGTTATGGCCTTTGAAGAGAGCCCCCCGCCACAAGCCCTGCCGGATGCTGTGGGCGCTCATCTGCAGCGAATTCAGACGGCCCTTGCGGCCGTTGCCGGGCAAGCGTATCAGCGGGCCCTGTCCGCCGTCAGAGATATCGGGTTGCAATCCATCTTTTTCTCCTGGAAATGTCTGGTTAAAGGCTATTGCGCCTTTTACAGCCAGGAAGATGCCAAGGCCCTGGCGGCGTTTAAAATGATCGCTGCCGGAACCGTACCCGAAGCAGCCGCAGTTCCCTATGTGGAGCTGTTGGCCCATCCGGCAGGCGGTGGCGATGTTGCCAGGGACCCCGATTTGCTGGCATCGATGTGCGCCGTGGCCGGCTATCCGGAAATAGCCCCGGCCCTGGCTAGGGCCGAATATTTGTGGCAGGTGGGGCGCTTTCGCGATTCCCTGAACCACATGTTGAGCGCCCTGGATCATTTCCCCACGTTGTCGCCGGGGCTGGCGTATACCCTGACCGAGCTGTATTATAACGCCTGCTTCCAATTGCCCTCCGAGCCTGCCTGGAAATATTTCCGACAATTGGCCCGCTCAGCCAGGGCCAAGAGCAATGGCAATGTCCTGGCGCAATTCTGGGCCAGCCGATCCGCCGCTTTGTATTTTGAGCAGCAGGACTTCGATGAGCAGATTCTGATGCAATGGGAACATTTTCTGGAACTGGATGCGTCGCCTTATGCGGGGTCGCCCAAAGTGCGGGCCCTGGTTTACGGCCGAATGGGGGATCTTTTTTCAGAGGAGATCCCCGACGACAATCCGTTCGGCTTCTTTTTCAGCCGCCGGCGCCGGAATACCATCACCCTTAGAAACACCGGACTGGCCCGATACTGTTATGAAAAAAGCCTGGAGGCCGATCCCGATTCCCGGGACACGCGGCTGGCGCGGATCGGCTTTTTCGAAAAAATCAATGACAGCGCCAGTGTCAACAGGCATCTGGATCAGGTGATCAAACAATTTCCCGAGGAGAAAGACGTATTGTTCAAGGCCGGCGTCCGGTGCATGAATCGCAAGGCGCTGGTCAAGGCCATGAATTACCTGGATCAGGCATTGGCACTGGATCCCACGGATCGCGCCGTGCGTGAAATGTACAGTGTGGCCTGTATCCGGGCCGCACACAATTATGCGCTCAAGGACAGGGCCGATAAGTTCAGGGCGCTGCTGCCCAACGTGATCGCGGTCGCGGATGCGAATGCAGACCATTTCAACCTCGGCCGCGCGTATCTTTATGCACGCTGGGCGGCCTTTGAGCAGCTCGCCGGCAACGACACCGAAGCCGACCGGATCTGGCGGCAGGCCCTGGCCGAACAACCGGCCGGTGAATTTAAAGTTCACGTATTCTACTGGATCGTCGCCCAATATTACGGCGTGCCGGACCGGCACCGACAAAGGAGCCTGGCGGCTGTCCGCAAGGCCTTGAAAGGCGCCGCCGACCCGATCACGGCCGCAGCGCTGGCCGACACCTTGCTCTATGCCCAGGATCTTCCCGAACCCGTTATGGGCCTGTGGGCGGAAACAGACCGCTTCGAACGGTATATGCTCCGGGCGGCCGGCATGGAAACGACCCGGGCCCAGGCCAAATCCATTCTGGCTTATGCCCTGAGCGATGAATGCGACCATCCGGAAATCGCCAAGCGGTGTGTCGACAACATGCTGCAACGCCATCCCGACGATGCCTTTTTCCGCTACCACCGTTTCCTTGCGCAGTATTCAGCGGCAGGCTCTTTTCAGGACCTTCCCAAACAGATCTGGGAATTGGAGACCATATTGCAGCTTGCCCGGGAGCAAAAGGAAGCGCGGGTGGCCGTTGCCGTGCAAAAGATGCGCAACGAACTGGAAGCGATCAAGAATCATGAAATCACCGATGATCCTGAAATGGATTTCCCGGATGATTTTGACGAGCAGGAGGTTGAGGCCATGACGGATCTGTTCGATGCGCTGAAAAGGTCATCGCGTAAAAACAAAAAGACACCGGAGAAAAAACCTAAACCCAAGGGACCGGAACAACTGGAACTCTTTTGAACAGGGGGCAGCCTGCAATGAATCCATTCGACCTGTTGGGCGTTACGCCCGATGCCGATGACGAAGCGGTACGAACCGCCTACCTGGAAGCTGTCAAACGCTTTCCGCCGGAGCACGCTCCTGAGCAGTTCTGTGCCGTAAACGAAGCGTATCAAGCCATTAAAGACGAAGACTGCCGTTTGCGCTACATCTTATTCAATACCCAATCCACGGTCGCATCTCCGATGGATGCCGTCCGGCAGCATTTCAGCCGGCAGCGCCGGCGTATACCGCCTGACCATAAAACCCTGATGCGTACACTGCAAGAATACGCCGCCCGGTGATAAAGCGGCGGCTGATCAAAAAGCCTGCGCTATTCAGCCCATGGCCGCCGGCAGCACGACAGAAAGGCATAAAACGCTTGTGAATGACTGGAAGCTTGAGATAACGGCAAACTATAACCAATGGCTCGATCAACTCGACACGCCCCCGGCGGTATCACCGCCGCAGGCCGAGTCCCGTCCCGATTTATATTCATTTTTCGAGGCCCTGTGCGTGCTGCGCAGTGACGTCAGCAAAAGTTCCCGGCGCAGCCACGAAACCTTTGCACGTTTCGGCGAGAGCCTGGATGGATTTGAACGCATGCTTCAGGAAATATCCCACCGCCTGGCCGCCGAACAACAGCAGCCCGGCGGGATGCCCCTGTCCGCCCAAAAGCGATTCCTGACACCCTTTGCGGAAATGCTGGAGCGCATGGACCGCCTGGACGGCAAACTGGCCGATCCGCCCAAGGCCGGCTTTTTAGCATTCCGTCGCCGATGGGTGGCGGACTGGACCGCGTTCAAACAGGGATTCGATCTGCTGCGGGAACATTTTCAGATGCTTTTGCGCGATGCCGGAGTGGTTCCCATGGATACGGTCGGCCGGCTTTTCGATCCGTCAAAGATGAAAGCCGTGGCGGTGGCGGCCAGCGACACCGTTGCCCATAACACCGTCATCGAAGAGCTGGCGGCAGGATACCTGCTCAAAGACGAAGTGTTGAAATTCGCCGAAGTGAAAATCGCCATCAACAAAGGGAGTCATTCATGAGCGTCATCGTAGGCATCGACCTGGGCACCACCAATTCGGAGATCGCCGTCATCCGGGACGGAAAACCCGAAATCATCCCTGTGGAAGGCGAGCCGATCATGCCGTCGTGCGTCGGCATCGATCCCGGCGGCAACATCCTGGTGGGCCGCACCGCCAAAAACCAGATGGTGGCGGCTCCCGAGGCGACGATTCTGTCTATCAAACGCAAGATGGGCGAGAATACGAGGATCTCTCTGGCGGATCGATCCTTCAGCCCGGAAGAGATTTCGGCGATGATTTTGACCAAACTCAAATCGGTCGCCGAAACACATTTGGGAGAAGCGGTGACCGAAGCGGTGATCACGGTACCGGCCTATTTCGACGATGCCCAGCGCAAAGCAACCCGCAGCGCCGGGGAACTGGCCGGGCTCAAGGTCCGGCGCATCATCAACGAACCCACGGCGGCGGCCCTGGCCTACGACCACGACCTGGGAACCGACCAGACCGTGCTGGTTTACGATCTGGGGGGCGGCACCTTCGACGCCTCTCTGGTCGTGGTGCAAAACGGCGTGGTGGAGGTCAAGGCCAGTCACGGCAACACCCACCTGGGCGGCGATGATTTCGACCGCCTGCTGATGGACTATGCCGACGATCTTTTTTTCGAACAGCAGGGCGTCCGCCTGAAGACCGATCTTAAAGCCGCCAACCGCTTGTGGGCGGCCGTCGAGAAAGCAAAGCGCGAATTGTCCGATGCCCCCTATGCGCGCATCCGCGAAGAGTTTATCCTGAGCGATCTGCATCTGGATCTGGAAATCGCGCGGACCGACTACGAGGAGATGATCCGGCCCCTGCTGGAAAAAACCATGGACAGCGTGCACCGCTGTTTCAAGGATGCCGCCATCCTGCCCGGGGCGGTGGACAAGGTCATCCTGGTGGGCGGGTCCTCGCGCACCCCCCTGGTATCAGAACTGGTGGGCAACGCCATCAGGACCGAAACCCACCAGGAGATCGATCCCGATCTCATTGTCGCCATGGGCGCCGCCATCCAGGCCGGTGTCATCAACGGGCAAAAAACCCACAGCATCCTGGTGGACATCACGCCGTACACCTTCGGCACCGGCGCCGTCGGGATGCTCGACGGCCAAATGAGAGAAGATATCTTCGTGCCCCTGATCCGGCGCGGCACGGCGTTGCCCGCCAAAAAAGGGGAAGCTTTCGCCACCATGTTCGATGGCCAGAAAGCCGTGGATGTGCGCATTTTCCAGGGTGAAGCGCCCCTGGCCGAAGACAATATTTTTATCGGCAATTTTCTGGTCGAAGGTCTCAGCGACTGCCCCGCGGGCAATGAAATCGTCCTCACCCTGGCCTTGGATCTTAATGGCCTGCTGCAGGTTACCGCAGTTGAAAAACGCACCGGCCTGTCCAAAACCGTAACCATGGAAACAGACAACGGTAAAGCACCGCTGGATTTGAACGCGGCACGGGAGAATCTGTCCGCGGCTCTCGGGCATGCGCCAGCAACCACAGCAGACGCTTCGCAAACGACCGATGCCAAACAGGCATTGATCAACGCCGCCAAGGACCTTCGAAAGCGCGCCGGGGTGCTTCTCGACAGCATCGACCCCACCGATGCCCAGGAGCTGCGCAGCCTGCTGGCGGACAGCCAGAAGGCCGTTTCCAATGGGGATGCCGATAGGCTGGCGCAGTTGAACGAATCGTTGTCGGATATGCTCTTTTATCTGGAGGATTGATATTCCGTGGATCTAACCTGTCCGGCCTGCCGAAAACACAACCCCGACGCCGACTGCTGCACGCGTTGCGGGGCCGACCTGGTGCCGCTGGTACACATCCGCCAGGCCGCGCAGCAGGCCCTGGAAGAAGGCCGGCACTGTCTGCAACGCCGCCGAAGCAGCGATGCGCTCCGCGCTGCTGAACATTCCTGGCAGCTGAAACATACGCCTGAAGCAGCCGGCCTGGCATTTCTCGCCTGTTTGCACCAGCAACAATTCGATGCGGCCACCCGATGGTACCGGCGCGCACAGCTTGTAAAACCGGAAAATTCCGGCATTTTTTGATAATAGCTTGTTAACTGTCCCTTTCCGTCTCCTATGGTCCGGGTGAAACGATATGGATTACGATGAGCTACTCCAAAAATTCAATCTCTTATCGGATGAAATTAATCGTCTGATTAAAGAAAACAGTCGATTGAGAACTCAACTCGGGCTTGGCGAGCCTGAGCTTACCCAACACACAGACTCGGCAAACAGCACGGAAACAGATATACCTGACGACGAATCGGCATGCAGGAACTGTTTTTCAGGTGTGAACGGCAAGTCGGATCCGCTTGTGAAGATCCGTCTGTTCATGTCGCTATTCAGAGGCCGTGATGATGTCTACGCCAAGCGATGGGAGAATGGAAACAAAGGAACATCGGGATATTCGCCTGTTTGCCTCTATCAATGGCAACCCGGCATGTGCGGCAAGCCCAAAATCCCCTGCAGCAAATGCAAAAACAGACTGTATGCCCCTTTGGACGAAAATGTCATTGAAGATCATTTAAAGGGAAGGATCGTTGCCGGCATCTATCCGATGCTGCCCGATGAAACATGCCACTTTCTGGCCATGGATTTTGACGAAGCAGGCTGGCAAAAAGATGTCTCTGTGGTCAGAAAGGCTTGCACGGCGTTCAATATCCCTGTTGCCGTGGAACGGTCACGATCCGGAAAAGGAGGTCATGTCTGGTTTTTCTTTGAAAATCGGCTGTCCGCCGCTTTGGCGCGCAAATTCGGCACCGCCCTGCTCACCTATTCCATGGGCCTGCGGCATGAAATCCGCTTTAAATCCTATGACCGGCTGTTTCCCAGCCAGGATACCATGCCCAAAGGCGGCCTTGGGAATTTGATCGCGTTGCCGCTGCAAAAAGCAGCCAGGGGGAACAAAAATAGTGAATTCATCGATGCACAATTTAATTCATACCGCGACCAATGGGCATGCTTATCCGCTATTCAAAAAATTTCCGAAGCCCGTCTTGAAGAGCTGACTTCAAAACTTTGCTCCGGCCATGAACTGGGCACACTGAAAGCAGATCCGGCAGAGGAGACGGGGAAACCCTGGGAAAGAAAAACATCCAAAACCGAACTGCAAAAATATGATTTCCCCGAGCGAATACACATCATCAGAGCGAATATGCTGTATATTCCAAAAACGGGGATTTCCCAAAGGGCGTTGAACCGGTTGAAGCGGCTCGCATCCTTTAAGAACCCGCTTTTTTACAGACAGCAGGCCATGCGACTGCCAACCCATGGGCACTCCCGGGTCATCTCCTGCGCCGATGAAACAAGGGCGTATCTATGCTTGCCAAGAGGGTGCGAGCCGGAACTGTCCCAAGAGCTTGAAGGACACGGGCTGGATATCCGGTTCATCGATAAAACCTACAGTGGAAAAAGGATCGACGTTGCGTTCAAGGGTCATCTGAGGGATGAACAGTCCCTGGCCCTGCAGCACCTGCAACGAAGCGATATCGGCATACTGTCAGGCACAACCGCCTTCGGCAAGACCATCGTGACGATTAAACTGATTGCCGAGAAAAAAGTGAATACGCTCATACTGGTGGACAAGGTCAGTCTGCTGTCCCAATGGAAGAAAAAGCTGTCGGAATTCCTGGTGGTGAATGAACCCTTGCCGGAGCCGCCTGTCGCCGCAGGCAGGAAAAGGGGGCGCAAGAAGAAAATGAGCGCCATCGGCCAATTGGGCGCAGGCAAAAATACGCTGAACGGCATTGTGGATGTTGCCGTGATGCAATCGTTGAGCCGACAGGGAGAGGTAAAAAATTGCATAAAACATTACGGGATGATCATTGCCGATGAGTGCCATCATGCATCCGCATTCACCTATGAGCAAATCCTGAAAACCGCCCCGGCGAAATATGTCTATGGCCTGACCGCCACACCGACAAGAAAGGACGGACATCATCCGATCCTTTTCATGCACTGCGGCCCGATCCGATACCGGGACGACCCCAAAAAACAAGCCGAAAACAGGCCGTTCGACCACTATATCGTTCCGCGGTTTACCTCCTTGAGAATTCCCCTGGGCAGCGATGAAAAAGATCTGTCCATCCAGGAATTATATTCCGAGATCATGGACAGCGCCTTCAGGAATCAGCAGATTATCGACGATGTGCTTTCAAATTATTCTCAGGGAGGCAACTGCCTTGTTTTAACGTTGCGAACCGCCCATGTCGAATTGCTGGCTAAAAAATTAAAGGAACAGGTCCGGGACGTGATTGCATTGACAGGCGGAATGGGGAAAAAACCGATTCAAAAGGCCTTTCAGCGTATCGCCGAAACACCGGTTCATAAAAATATCATCCTGGTGGCCACCGGTCATTTGATCGGAGAAGGTTTTGACGAGCCGCGTCTTGACACTTTATTCTTGGCCATGCCCATATCCTGGAAAGGCACGTTGCAGCAATATGCCGGCAGGCTGCATCGGCTCTTCGAAACGAAAAAAGAGGTGCGGATTTATGACTATGTGGATATCCAAGTGAAGATGCTGGAGAGAATGTATCACAAAAGGCTGAACGGGTACGCCGCCATGGGCTACAAAGCCAAGGCCGAAGAGACCATGGAGGCGCCATTGGACATCATTTTCAGCAAAGATAATTTTTTACCCGTTTTCAACCAGGATATTGTTGCCGCGGAAAAGGAGATCGTCATCGTAAGCCCGTTTGTAAGGGAAAAACGCACGCATCAGATGGTGCAACACCTTAAAATCTCTACCGGGAAGAATCTCCGCGTTATTGTCGTCACCCGCCCGAAAGAGGATTTTCCTCCGAAAAATCACCCCGCGATGCAGAAAGCGTTGAACCTTTTGACGGATAGCGGCGTCAGAGTCGTTCTCAAATCCAATATCCACCAGAAATTTGCTGTCCTGGATCAAAAAGTTCTATGGTACGGCAGCATCAACCTGTTGAGCTACGGCAGTGCCCAGGAAAGCATGATGCGCATTGAATCTTCCCATATTGCGAATGAATTGATGAAGAGCATAGAAGAATAACCATAATCTGTAACGTCCCGGCCTACCCGAGAATTTCCTGATCCACGAAGCTCTGGTTCGCCTTCAGAAAGGATAGGACATAGTTGTCCAGCCAGAGGTCGCCGCTGGTGTCCAGGGGTTGCTGGCCGGTTTTGTCCGCCATCTCCAGGTTGTGGCAACATCCCTGTTCGGCGGCCCGCAGCATGCGTACATAGCCGGGTTTCCAGGGTGCCAGGTCGGGGAAGACGGCCTTGAGCGCCCGGAAGATGGCCAGGCCGGACCAGTCCAGGTCGCCGCAGAAGTAGACCGGGCCGGTGAAGGAGGCTTCTTGAAACCACGCTTTTCTGAAGTCGGCAAGATGGTAGCCCTCCGGCAGGGGCTGATCCGCGAAGTGCAGCCGCACGCAGGACGGATCGCGGATCCGGTCCGCCGCGCCCCGGAACCCCTGGGTGTAGACCTTAATCATATCCGGACAATCCTGCCAGTTGCCGTTGCAGGCCGAAAAGTAGCTGTCCAGGTTTTCGATTATGAGAATGCCTGCCGACGTCCCCGGGGGAGGAGTTCGGGTGGCGGCTCGGCCGAAGACGCCAGCCGGGCCTGGCCCAGAAGCTGGCCCAAACGATCGGCCAGGTCGCGGTTGGTTTTGCGTGTGGCATTGGTGGTGATCAAAGCGCTGGAGCGGGCAATCACTTCCTCGTCCAGGCGCGCCAGCTGTTCATCCTGGGCCGTGCCGATGAAGAGCGCCATGCCCTCTTCGGCACCGTCCAGAAGGGAGATGCCTTTTTCCATGCCGGCGGCTTCCCGCTCCATTCCGTTGATGCTGCGCATCATGGTGGAGACCTGGCGGATGGCGTCGGTGATATCGTGGGGATCGAGGATCTCGGTGCGGACAAACTCGTCCAGCTTCTTCAGCGGCTTGTACACCATGAAGCGCGACAGCGCCCGGGCGGCGTTGCGCGCCTCCACCCGGCTCGTGCTGGCTATGCCGCGCAGCCCGCCGTAGAGCAGGCAGAGATAGTCCTCCTTGCCCCGGGCGATCTCCAGCACTTTGTCGGGGTGGGTGATCTTGAAGTGGGCGGCGAGCATACCCACGGGGACCACCTGCTCCCGGCTCTCGGCGTCCGTTTCCAGCAGATCCTTGACCGAAAGCGATGCCGAACGCACCACCGCCAGCACGAGTTCATCTTCCTTGGCCGTACGTTTGCTGCCGGCAGGGTCCAGGTAGGCGCTGGCCCCCATCAAGGCGCTGAAGGGCCTGGATTTCTCCCCCATCTCGGGAACCCAGTTGGCGAACAGATAGCCGTGCGCCCCGTGTGGCCGGGAGTAGGAGGCGTCGTCGCACCCCAGGGTATATGACGCCAGCGTGCGCACCTCCTTGACCCGGCTCTGCTGGGTGGCTTCCTCCTGGCCGGGGTTGTACTGGAACAGGCCGGCGGTGGTGCCGGTGAGCAGGGGCTGCAAAGCGTCGAGCAGGGTGGTCTTGCCGGCGCCGGACTCGCCGGTGATCATGTTGATCTCGCCGAACTCGTAGTCGCGGTTGGGCAGGTTGGCCCAGTTGAGCAGCCCCATGGATTTAAGCTTCATGTCTCATCCTCCCCATCATCCTCAGGCCGGTTTTCATCGTCAAACGATTCCACCTCCGGCATACTCTCCGGCCCGCCGCCGGCGCCGTCCGCCGGGCACTCGCGCTCGGCCAGGGCATCGACCACGCCATTCAACGTGAAGTGCATGATGATCTCCCGGATACCGATCCATTGATCCGGGCCGGTGAGATCCGAATAAGCCACCAGGCGCAGCTGTTTGAGGGTTTGAAAAAGGGACCGGCGTTCGGCCTCGGCCGCCGGCATCTCCTTTTTAGTGATACTCGAATAGCGCGTGAAGACCGTTTCCAGGGGAACAAAGACACATCCCTGCTCGTCGATTTCGCCTTCGAGGATCTTCTCTTCGTACAAAAGCCGCAGGGGGATCAGCAGTCCGGCCTCGTCGGCATGAATGCGCCGCTGGAGCGCGGCCTGGCCGGGATCGCCGCACTCCACACCAGGGATATCGCTGCCCGGCGGGTCGGCGATAATGAAGTTGAGCTGGGGGTTCCAGAAAACGGTGATGCCCAGAACGCCCAGGAAGGCCTCCACGACATCCTGCGTGCGTACGAACAGATCGTACAGTTCGGCCTCCACCGAATCCCGGCTGAAACGCACGAACATGTCCGGCATGAAGCGCTTCTCCATGAATTCGAAGAAGTTGTCTCCGGCCTGCTTGGCGGCCTGGATCTCGCGGTTCACCGAGGCGATCAGGGCCCGGCGCTGCTCCACGATCTCCTCGATAATCTCATTGAAATCGCCGATAATCTCACCGGAGAGCTTGGCGGCGATCATCAGGTCGCCCACCGATACGGTCCCGGTCTGCAGCTTGGTGACAAAGCTCTGAAGATGGGACAAGGTGCTGCGGGTGTGTTGGGTGTTGGTGATGATCTCCGAGTGCCGCAGAGCAAAAGGTGTGGCGAACTAGCGGCCCTGGGCGGTGAAACGGTAGGCGGTCTGCATGGTGCCCGAATCCATGCAGGCTTCGATCCACCCGGTGTCGGTAAGCCTTTTGAGCATCCACGCCGCCCGGTCGGCCACCGACATTTTTGCCGCAGCCGCCATCGGCGCATCATCGTCCAGGGCCGGCGCCGAGCGGATACTGGATACGAAAATATCCAGTACATCCATCCGGGTGAGGTGGTAGCTGTAGTCAGCCTCGGGTCCGTTGAGGCGCAGGTAGGGGTTGCGGATGCACGCCACGGCCATCTCCAGGAAACGCCCGGTGAGAGGGCCGAAAAAGTGCAGGGTTTTGCCCTTGAAAAAAAGTTCGTGGGTATCCATAAACCTGGCGAAATTGTGTGTGTCCCCCTGCACGGCGCAGAGTGGCAACTCTTATAACATGAAATGGGACCGAGGCAAATGGACCACGCTCACAACTGAACATTTTCAGGGCAAATAATTCTTGCAGACAAAGCAGTTTGACAAATGACCTGTTTAAGGACTATATTCAGTCCCACACTACAAAAGGAGATCTCTTATGCCCCTTTCCCACCAAATCAAACCGATCAGTTATTTGAAGGCGCACGCCTCCGAGATCGTTCGCGACATAGGCAAAAAGCTGGCCCCCATGATCATCACCCAAAACGGAGAAGCCAAGGCGGTTTTACAGGATATCGAAAGTTACGAGCAAACGCAGGAAACAATGGCGCTTTTGAAAATCCTGGCGCTCGGCTCCCGCCAGATCGAAGAGGGTAAGGTTCAACCCGCTGCCGATGTCATCAAGCGCCTGCGAAATCGGCGCGAGTCCTGATGATGCTCTTCTCGGTACTGTGGACCGACGATGCTGCGCGTGATCTGGAGGATATTTACGACCACATTGAATTACACGACTCAAGAGGCAAAGCGGATCACGTTCTGGAGCGTATCGAAAAAGCATTCAACAGCCTGTCTGAAAATCCCGAGCGCGGGTCTTACCCGCGGGAATTGATTGCTTTAGGACTGCGGGAATTCCGTCAGGTCTTTTTTAAACCCTACCGTATCATTTACCGCGTGATGAAAAATAACGTCTATGTGCTCTTGATTGCCGATGGACGGCGCGACATGCAAAAACTCTTACAACGACGACTGCTGCAAGCATAGTCAACACTCATTTTTCCTAAAATCAACTTTTTAGTAAAACATACTTGACTTATTTTTGCATTTTAGTAAAAATCGCCCCATGAATATATCGCCTCAAGACATATTATCGGTCCTGCGCCAATACAACCCCTGGTGGTCCGGTACGCGGATCCAGGACCTTCCGCGGTGGCGCAGGGCGGCTTACAACGAAATCGATTGGTGGCTGAGGAACCCACCGACCCATCGTGCGCTGCTGGTCAGCGGTGCGCGCCAGGTCGGCAAGACCACCCTTTTGCTGCAGGCCTGCGAGTCGCTGATCGCAGATGGCACGCCGCCGCAGAATATCCTGTATGCAACATTCGACCATCCCTTGCTCAAACTGGCCGGCCTGGACCAGGTCCTCAAGCTTTGGCGCGAGTACGAGCCGGCCCATGAGGGAACAGAGTTTCTGTTTCTGGACGAGATCCAGTTCATTCGCGATTGGCAGGTCTGGCTCAAGCACCAGGTCGATTTTGAAAAAAAGCGCCGCATCACCGTAACCGGTTCGGCCATGCCGCTGGTGACCGCCGGTCAGGAATCCGGAGTGGGCCGTTGGCATACGATCAAGCTGGCGACCCTTTCTTTTTATGAGTTCCTGCAGATCAAACAGCTGAGGGTTCCGGATCTTCCGGAGGTCAATTCATTGACCCACCTGTTTGCCTGGACGCCGGCCCAGTTCAGCCGGGTCGGTGAGCTCGCCCGGCCGTTAGTGGGCCATTTCCACGATTATCTGCTGCGCGGCGGCTTTCCGCAGAGCGCCCTCGTGCCGACAGTCGAAACGGCTCAGAAGCTTTTGCGGGAAGATATTGTGGACAAGGTCCTTAAGCGTGACATGACGGCCCTGTTCGGCGTGCGGCGGGTCCTGGAGCTGGAGCAGACCTTCCTTTACCTTTGCCTGCATGACGGCGGCATGCTCGATATGCCCGACCTTTGCAAGAACCTGGAAGTCAAAAAGCCCACCGCCACGAACTTTATCAATCTCCTGGAGGCCACCCACCTGATTCATCGGCTGGCGCCGCACGGTTACGGCAAGGAGATCCTGCGCGCCCGGTACAAGATCTACATGGCGGATGCGGCCATTAGCGCCAGCGTATTGCTCAAAGGCAAATCGATGCTGGAAGACCAGACCGCCCTGGGAAGAGCGGTGGAGACCGCCTTTTTCAAGCACGTCTTCACGCGCTATTATAACGTCGGCATCGGGTTCAGCTATTGGCGGGGCAAAAAGGACGAAGAGGTCGACATCGTCGCCCAGGTGCAGGGACGCACCATTCCCTTTGAAGTCAAATACCGCTATCAGAACACGGGACTCGGCGAACTCAAAGGCCTCAGCTCTTTTTGCAGTCAAAAGAAGATCGAGCGGGGTTATGTCATCACCCGGGAGATGAACGACTTCAGTCTTTTGCCGGTGGACCCGTCACCGGTCAAGACAATGCTTTTGAAAATTCCGGCGCCGCTGGCGTGTTACTGGATGGGCAAATCGGAATTGAAACCCATCGAGCCTTCCGAGGCGGCAGCGGTCGAATGAGCGGAGCACCATTTATCGCCAAGCCGCACTTCTTTAAGGTGCTTCCACATTTTGCGCTGGCGGGACCAATGGGCAGTGGCCGCGATGGGGCGCATGTCGGTTTCCCGGATTGAATCGCGGCCCTTTGTGGTCCTGGGCAAAAACAATAGATCCTCCTGGATGTCGGGGGCCAGATGCAGCAGATTCATGATCTGTGTGATCCTGGCCCGGGTGGGCATGACATCCAGAATGGTTTCACCGCTCCGCCACCGGCATATAAATGTGTCAGGACTCAGGTCTTCAGAAAAATTATGCCTTCTGAGTTTTTCAGATAGCTTGTGATAATCCAACAGAGATGCCGCTTCTACGATGACGTCTACATCATAGGTTACACGGGGTGACGGTGTGGCAGGATCGGTAAGGAGCAAGCAGGTGGCGCAGCCTCCCAAAAAAACCATTTCATCGACAAGAGGGCCAAGTTGGTGAATGGCCGTTTCAAGGATTTTTATATTGGGGTGTTCTTTTTTTATTGCCATTGCCCAAATCGCATCTTTAATTCTATTATCGCCAATTCCCGTTCCCGGGCTCTACCGCCTCGAATAGCATCGACAATCACCAGATACTCATAAAGGATCGCATCTTCCCGTGCTGCTTTGGGCACGGATTTATAAAGTGGCGAGAATGCCTGGCCACGTTCAGGACCTTCCGGATACGGCCAAACAGGCGCGGGTTCATCCGGCATGACAATTTTTCCAATCAAGGGCTTAGCCGCAAAAGCTGTTGGCATTCCGCGCGTCAGCTCACCTCTGTCCGGAACAAATACGTATTGGATGCCATAAACAAGAAATTCTTCAAGCCTGCTGATGTTGGGTTTGATTTGGGAATCACCCTGATTTGCCAATCCAGCTTTGATAGAGCGCTGTACAGCGGCATGCACTTCGGATGGACTCATGCCCAAATCAATAGCCAAGGTATTGTAAGCCCACTCATGTGGATAAATTGAAACCAGTTTAAGTAATACAAGAACATCTTGGGGCTTGAGAATCATCAGCCATTCTCCTTTCGCGATTCGCGAATAACGAATACACGAAAAGCCAACGTATGTCAATTCGGAAGGGTGATTTAGAGCCATGCATGGCTGCTTTTCACCTTTTATGTTTCGGGTTTCAAAAAACCGACGGTCCGGTATTCCTGGAAATCACCGAGATGTTAAATTAGAAACCAAATCAAAGAGAAATCGGAGAATTCGGAGAACGCATTTTCAGCCGGAGCTAACAAGTGCCACATTCGCGCTCAGACCCGGCAAAAAACCGCGGGAATCGGAGAATACGCGGAAGGAAGATCGAAAACGTAGATGGGCGTTATTACTGCAAAAACGACAAAACCCCGAGGGCTTCATCCCCAGGGGTTTTGCGTAAACTTATAAGTACCTGATAATAAAGGATAATTCGTTGCCCCCTCCCCCCCCACCCGAGTGTAACCCTTTTCATAACATTCTCCAATTGGCGGGTAAACGTCAACCAATTGAAATATCTTATCTTTTTAAAGAGCGGGCCACTTTCTCCGAGAGAAACGGATTTAAGGGCAATTTCCTGTATAACATATCAGCTTGGCATTATGCATGTGGAACCTCCTTGCCAACCTATTTTTTTATCTAAGTTAGAATCTTCTGAACGCAATTCCAAGCCTCACTCCAGTTAATGCGTTCTTGTTCAAGACGGACATTTTGGCCCCATTTGTGGTTTTTTAGCCCGCAGTAAACAGATTGTTCCTCATCTGTTAAATTGGGAAGGAATGCGGCAGAATGCTGCTGTTTCTCCTCAACCCACAAATTTTTATGGTTGAGCAGGGTTTTTTCATCCATTAGCAACGATTTCAGATGAGGCAAATATGATCGGGCACGATTCAGTATGGCAAAGCCATGGGTGTCGATATCACCCCAGTAAATACAGCGGATATCATTCAGCCATTTAAATTGAGCCAGTTGATCTACCCCATAACCCAAGCCCATAAAAACCACTGCACTTGGCAATTCATCAAATGCCAGGCCGGTCTGTAGGTTCTCGACTATGTACGCGCATTGAGCCGGAAGTGTGAGCGTTGCGATGTCGTCGGCAGGCGCTGTGATGTCGCTAAGACCACCGACGTGGTCTCGCAACACCGGATCGAGGATTCGCATCCGAATCAGGCGTGGCAATGGATGCAGACCACAAATTTGGTAGAAGTCCGTTCCTGCCGAGTCCATTCCCCGAAGGGCGGCCACCAGCTCAGCAACCAATCCCTGCCGGTTTTCCAGCCATTTGCTGTCTAATCCGTCTATGGGCAATTGCCGAGGATAAAGATTCGAACCCGGATGCGCATAAAGCCAGACCAGCAAGGATTCCAGCCGCTCGAAATCCACATCGGAATACCCGGCAAGCATGTCGAAATGGCGGGGAAGGCAGTCGACCAGCAGAGGCCAGCGAGTGCTCAGGCGACTATACCGCTCACGTGCCGAACGCCAGCTGTTAGTCTCGCCGAGCCAGGCAGCCACATCGTCAGGGGAATCGATCTGCAAGCGATAAGGCAAACGCTGGGTCCCTAATTTGCGCCAGCAACGCTCCTGCCATGCCAAAGTGCCGTTCCCATGCCATTGCTGCCATGCATCGATCCAGGTCCGAACATACTTGATCTGGCGCGCTGCCTCACTCTCGTTGAGATGTCCCAGCGTGATCTCGAGCGGCCATTCGCCGTCGCCGGCAAGCCAGTGGCGTTTCTGTCTAGCATAGCGCCTGCGTAGCGCCTCACGAACAGAATCAGGAAACTGCAGCGATCTCGTCGTCACGGGCTTGCTCCGGCAAATTCAGCCGTTGCCGATCATTATCGTATTCGATCAGCAGCACCCCGGATCGCTGCCGATCATTTATGTCCACAAAGCATGCCCCGCCGATGAATGGCTCCAGTGTCATCACCGATTTCAACGGCGTTGCGATGATCATCTGAAAACCAAAGCTGTTGAATATGTTCATGGCCAGAGCCGTAAATTCATTATCGGCCTTGTCAAACGCTTCATCCAGGATCACAGGTGCATAGCTCGGCGCCTCCTGGTCTCTGCCGCCCAGTTGGTAACGCAGGGCTGCGGCCAGGCATGTAGTGGCGAGTTTCTGGCGCTGGCCGCCAGACTTGCCTGCCCCACTGCGGTATATCTCAACTTCACCACCATTTGCATCCAATTCGCGTGCAATAAACTCGACATGCTGCCGCACATCCAATACTTTTTCTCGCCAGCGCCGCTGCTGGGGGTCCTGATCTGCCAAACGCTCGACCAGACGGCTCAGGATCGCGAACCTGCGCGCCGCCATCTCGCGGTCTTCGGTCCAGGCATGACTCAATGCATCGTGTATTTCGTGTTTGAATTCTTGGACCTCCGGCAAATGACGGTCACTCACATCAATTCGTAAGTAAGTACCCCGGTTAAATTCGGCTTGGTGCAGTCCCTCGTTGACCAGTTCCATGCGTTCGCGGATTTCATTGCGCGCTTGACGCAGATGAGTGTTCAGGGAGGCAAGGTTCTGGTGGCTCTGGTCTTTTAATAAATCGAAGAACCGTCTTTCATGCCGCGGCAAGCCGTCCATCTCCAGGCGCTGCAACTTGGCCAAAAAATCCCCGGTGCTCGCCAGTTTTGAATCCAAACCCTCCGATTCAGCCGGCCACATCGATATAAACCTTGCAAAACGGTTCTCGATCTCTTTCTCAAGCTGATTGAGTTCACTGCTCAAATCCTTGAGCTCTTCATGAAGTCCGCGCTCGACCTGCCGGGCCTGAGGATCCAGGTTTTCCAAGGATGTCTGCCTCCCGAGCGCTTCGAAACGAAGCGCAAGCCCATCTCGTTGTTCATTGGTAAGCGTCTGGGCAGCAGAGGTTTCAAGCAAGGCGACCAACTCCCTTTTCCTCGATTCAATCTCTTTTTCCGTCCCTCTGATATCGACCTTGATCTCCTGCACGGCAGCTTCCGCTTTTTCGAGACGATGCCGCGCTTCATCGATTTGCCCTTTAATTTCCTGGAGGGCCTGATTGCCCCTTCGGATTTCATCCAACTGCGAGTCGATGGTGGCAATGCGTTCAATCAGCGGCGCGATATCAATCTCCTCCCATTGCAGGTTGACCAAAGTCTGGCAGAGCAAGGCGCGTTCAGCCCGCCGATCTTCCTGTGCCTGCAACGCTTGAAGTTCCTGGCGATATGCTTCAATACGGCCGGCCAGTTCCTGGGCCTGCTGTTTGTATAGCGCCAGCTTTTCGCGATTGTCGAAACCAAGCACCCAATAGCGCCGATCCTCGATGGAGTGCCGGTCGTCCTTCTCATGTTGTGTTTTGCCATGTCGCACCAAACCTTCACGGGTCAGTGAGCGCTCGTGCTTTTTCAGGCCATTCACCGAATCCACGCAGATGTAATTGAAACGGCGATAGAGTTCGTGATTGAGCCATTTCTGATAAGGTCCCTCCTTCAACTTTAGCTTGCCGATAAGGGAATCGATGGGGAGGGCCGTTGAGGCCGTCGGGTTGGTCACCGCAATACGGTAGTAAACCAGACGCTGGCCCAGATGCAGGCTGTTGACACAACTGGAAACCGCTGCATAGTAACGGTCATCGACCAATATTGAAAGGGCGAACCCGTGAAGCACGCGCTCGATAGCCCCGCGCCACTCCGACTCCTCCGGCAATACTTCGATCAGTTCGCCAACAAACGGTAGCGATTCTTCGTTTAGCCCCAATTGTGCCGCAATCCTATGGCGAAGGTCGAGCATGTGTTCTGGAATGTTGGAGGGTTGGCGCTCGAGCGATTTCACCTCCCGAACCGTCTCCTGAAACTCTTTCTCCGCTCCAGTACGTGCCACGGTCAGTCGATCGCGATGCACTTGGACATCCCGCGATTGTTCCTGACGCGCTTCGAGTTCACGGCGTGCCTTATCACGCAATTCGGAAAAAGCCATGGGCGCATCAGCTGGCTTCCATTCGAGTCGATTACAGGCATCCCAGGCCTGTTCCCGTTTGGCCACGCGTCGCGCCCGCTCTGTTTCGCGTTCTTTTTTTTCGACCTCCAGGCGATCAATCTTGTCCCCGCCCAATTGTCGGTGCCTGTCTTCCAGATCCTGTAACGCCCGCTTGCGGTGAGCCGCCAGCGTTTCGCGCCGCGTCACTTCGGCAGACAATCCATCGACCTGTACGCCGAGGGAACTGATACGCTGCTCCAGCAATGTGATGCGTAACTGGTCCCGGTAAGCATCAATGCCCAAGCGCAACGCATCCAATGCTTCGTGTTCCTTCCGGACATGCTGCAATCGTTGATATTTCTCTCTTGCCGGTGCCAGTGTCTGCACCTGCTGCCGCGCGGTCACCACGGCCTGGTGAGCCTCGTTCAGTTCTGCGAACTCGACGACCAGTGTGTCCGCCACTTCAAAGGTCTTGGGCGTATCCAACATGAAATCGCGTAGAAAGACATTCAAATCCCCCAGGCTTTTGGCGGATTGGGTTTTATGGAGCAGGCGCAGGGCCAATTCGCTCTCGATGTGCAGCAGACGGCGAAATCGTTCGCAATAGGGATTGAAATTGTCGAAAAAGACCCCGTCAGCCAGTCCATGTTTCAACCGTCGCAAGTCAAGGTTGAAATCCTGTAACTCCTCCAAATCAAAAGGACGTTCGAAAATAATGAAGTGGCGTTGCACCTCGCGAACGTTAGTGGCCTTGCCGCGCAACCAGAACAATCCCACCAGGGCCACCGTGTGGCCATCTGTGCCCCTGAATGTCAGGGCCAGCGCCGACCAGGTGGAACCGGTGCGCAGGAAACGGGCGGCGATCTCACCGGTAGCCTCATCCTTTTGCTCGGACCAGGCGCCGCGTATGTAGGTTGCCCAGTTGCGATCCCGGCCTTTGTGGGTAGCATCCCGGGCAGCGGCGTTGAAATCGATCCAACTCGGCTTAATGAGCAGCGCCGACATGGCATCCAGGAGTGTGGTCTTGCCCGACCCCGAACGCCCCACGAAAAGAAAGCCCTGTTCTGATATCGGTATATCGTGCAAACCGTCGAAGGTCCCCCAGTTGAAAACCTGCAGTCGGATCATGCGAAACCGCTCATGGGTCGGAAACATTTCAATTTGTTCTGCCGCCGTATTCATTCTTCCGGCTCCTCTTCATCCTCCTGGTCGGTCGCGATACGCGGCGTCATTCCCGTAGCCAGTGCCTGGTATTGCTCGGTAAGGGCCACAATCTGCTCGGCCGAAAAGAGCAGTTTCAAGGTCGGTGAAATTTCATATCGGTCTTCACTGCCCCTGACCTTTTGCAGGATACTGTTCTTCTTCATTTTCTCGATGGAGGCCTGGATCTTCTTGGCAAAGCCGGCATGATCGGTGCTGACGGCCCGTTCATAGGGAGCTGCGTGTTCGACAATTTCAAATGCAGCCAGAACGGCCCGCTCGCCGCGCACATCGGATTGGGTCAAACGGTGGCGCAAAAAAAGCAGGACCACGGAATCAATAAAAGTCAGCGGTGAACGACGCAGCAAAATCGGTGCTTCGAGTTCACCCACATCTGCCTGACGCGTGAAGGCCACCTGCTGGTCCACGTCGATCACCAGTTCCAGAAACAGATCGGCAAGACGACCGCGTATGATGGCCTCATCACGAATCAGCACGGGCCAGAGCCTTGAATGACGCCGGCCGTCCAGTGATGGACCTGACAACAATTGGACCAGGACTCTGCGGGTATCCATGGCCAATTCACCCTTGTCGCCAAGATAAAGAGTTCCTGTGGTTTCATCTTCTGCAGATAAAGACTCTGCCATATCAGTAGCGAGGGTCTCGAATGGTTCAGGCGAGTTCATCGACCTGCTCCTTCAGAAAATAGATCAAAGGGATACGCGCACAGCGGTACTGCCTGTCCTCACCATGCCAACCAACCAGTTCACTTTGATTTTCGATCATTTGCCCGTGACGGCTGCCCAAGGCCACGTACCCCACTATGCTGCCGAGCCCTTGTGCGGCTGGAAAAGATTTCAAAACCTCCCCGATGCAAACCTGGGATCCTTGCACCAGACAAGCGCGGATATTGTCTGCAAGGCTACGGAAGTCAATTTCAGACTGCATGACCAAAGCAGCAACCGAATCCAGACCAATTTGCGCCGCGTCACCTGCAGCCATGCCTTTTTCGATGGTGCTTTCGGAAGGATCCAGAAGAACCCACTGGGAAAGCGACCGAATCCGGCTGCTGGTCAACTGCAGATGAAAATCCAGCTTTTCCGTGGCCTTAATTTCATCCTTGAGGGCCAAGGCACTGCGCTGGGCCTCCGCAATCAGGCGATTGATACGACGCTGTTCCAGGTATTCGCGGCTTTGAACAAATTGCTTCAGGCTGCGGGCGAATTGCTGCAGGACCTCATGCACCGAGCCACCCTGCTCAAGCAGCGTCTGGATCAGGCGTATCAAAAAGCGACGTTCCTGCCCATTCAGCCGCGCGCTGAAGGCTCTCCCGAAGATCTCTTCAATTGCCTCTTCCAGGACGGCATTTTGTTCGGGATCGGTCAACAAGCGCCAAAAAGCATGAAAAGTTCTTCCGGACTCGCTCTCCGAGATCACATCGATACCGGCAAAGAGCTTTTCCAAAACGTCACCTCGGCTGCCGGTGTCATCCATGATTCTTTCGCGCAAATCGCGGTTCAAATGTTCGAAGTCGTCGCGCACACTATGGAAATCCGCGACCAACTCGCCGGCTAAAGAAATGATTTCCCTGGTCCGCTCCAAGGCCTGTTCCTCATCCAGGGTTTTGAAATGCCCCTTGCGCAATTCATCCATCAAACGATCCACTCGCTTACGCTCAGCCAACAGACTGGCCATGCGACTTTGCGGGTCGGTATCGGTCTCCTCGATAAGGCGCACCAGCTGCTGGATGACGGTTGAGAGCCGGCTTCCCGTTACCGTTGTGCGGGGCTCAAGCAAGCTGCTGACAAGATGAATGGCTTTTGCTGCATTCGCTGAAATCTCGTATTCCTCTTCGGAGGCACCTGCCGGAAAACGCCGGTTCAGCCATCCTCGCGTCAGCCAGTCGGCGACATAACCCTGGGCGGTCTGAGGCAGCGATTCGCCAAGTGCGCGTAGCTGCTCAATGTCTCTTTCCAGCCGTTCATAAAAAATGGATGCCGGAAGCTTCTGGTTCCCCTTCATAAGGTTGTTCTGCAAAAGCGCAATAACGATCGGGCCATTGTCGGCAGCCAACAGGCGCCACAAAGGCTCATCACGGAGTCGGCGATATGCGGCAGCAGCCTGGATGAGTTTCATGGAAAAACCATTTCTCTCATTTTAATGACCTTCCTACCTTGCGCCTGACCTGCCGCGCCCTCTTCGTCTTTAACTACCGAGGATTCCTCGGCAGTTCCCTTCCGCGTCAAATCGCCATAATTTTTATATGATGCGGATCTGTAGGCTGAGAGTGTACGGGTTCTTGTCAAACAATTCGGCCATCTGACGCTGGTTGAGCCAGACCGTCTTCCGGTCCAAGTGCACATCCAAAGATGCCTTGCCATCCGGCAATCGATACAGAAGGATTAGCCCTTATTTGAAGTTGTGGGTTTCCCGGTGTCTTTCGCCATCAAATTCCTTCTCGGTATTTTATTCCAATAAAAATGAATACAATGGATGTAATGCTGTAATGGCCTTTCGAGCTGTGATCAGGAATTTCTCATTATCGATATTGGGCGTCTCGTCCAAGTAGAATCTGGCTTTAAACATGGTTTGTGCATTGATCATGCTTTTGCTCAGGATCGCCTCCTTGAGGGCCTGAAACCAGATCGGAAATACTTTCACCTTGGACTTATCTTCGAGAAAAGGCTTACCAAAAGTATCTATATGAAATTCCAAAAACGCATCCCGAACCCCTTTGCGCTGATAAAGGAAATGCCTTTGAATAAACTCGAGAAACAAGTCCGGCACCGCCAAACGCAATTCGTTTAGAATTTTGAAAAGAGCCCGCTCATTTTCTTCACTTGCCAAAATTGACTTCAGGCGCTTCCAGCGCTGTCTTGCCCTGTGCGGCACCGTCAGACTGATATCCTGATAGGCCTCATGAATAGAAACGGTGACATGAATATCGCTTGTAAAGCCCTCGGGCACCCCGAAGCAATCCCATACCGCACTTTTCGAAAAGGCCGTGGTAATGGCGCCGCGCCGCCCCGTGAGCGTCGGAAAAAGGGCAAGTGCCGTATCTTTGAGTTCTTCCATCTCGGCTGCCAGAATTTTCTTGGCTTCCTCGACGTCAAAACCCTTGCGAAATTTTATCCCTTGGAATCCCAAGACTTCCCTCCTCTGCTCCAAATATTCAAGCATGGCATCCAAAACATATCGCTCTTTTGGCAGTGTGTGAAAAAGGTTTTCCCGGCATTGATTGAAAAAAGCATAAAGTTCATTCCAGGATTTCCAGGCAATTCTCGACCTGCACCTTCTATCTGCGTTCAGCGCATCAATCTTCTGGGGCAGAATCAGATCAGGCGTGATAACCAGTAGCGTTGAATTCTCGTAGTTCTCGAGTCTTTTCAAATGGGAGCGCAACTGGTCCAAACGGACGCTGTTTTTTTCGTCCTTGACCTCGATGAGAATCCCCAATCCGCCTTGTTTGTCGATGATCCAGCCGTCAGGCACTGAATCGACCTTGTCACGATCCGTATCCTCTTGTGAAAAGGGTCGCTTTTGAGTTGTTATTTCGATCTCTTTGCCGATGAAACTCCGCCGTATCCCGAGAACTTGATCCAAAAAAGCTTTCAAGATTTTATCCGAACCCGCCAGGGTGTGCATTAGGGCATGTGTCAGACGGTTCTCCGGGTTGCTGTATTGATCGAAAAGTGGCGTAAGTCGTTCAGTGTCAATTTTCATCGCGATGAAGTCTCAATCTGAATCAATCCTCGATGAAATAATCCGCAGTCTACTCTTTTAAGCTTGGATACGTGCCTCACCCGTCGCAGGACTGCGATAATGATTCGAATTGAACTCTCCAATCCGGCATCCTTTATTTGCGCACCCTGCGGGACAAAGCAAGAACCCTTGGTCGCGCACCTTTCTTGAGCTTGAATCCAAGACCAGCACGGTATATCTCCGGCATGTAGTATTCTTCTTTTTCTCCGTAGGCGACGCCATTGTTTTCAAGGGATTGTATTTGATCAACATTCAAATCGACCTGCTCTCTTACAAACGGTATCTGCCTTTTTTCGACCGGAAGCCCGCGAAGCTTATCGAATATTTCTTTCAAATTGCTGTTTTCAACGCTAATTTCTTTTATTTTTTCCTCGCTGCACTTCGTCAATGCGCCTCGTATTGCAATTGGCACTAAAATCCGTTCTTTCCAACGAGTATCACTTTTTGAACCCTGCGCTGCCAGATGGAGAAATCGAACCAAGTCCCTTGCCTGAATCTGGCCTTTGTAGTCAGAAAGTGCCGCAATCACCCATTCCGCGGATCGTGCCTCCTTTGAACTTTCACTGCCAAGCTTCCTTCCCCATAAACCAATAAGAATGTTCGTCAGTTGGTCCTGGTTAAGCTTTTGCAGATCATCGTGGGTTCCCAAAGCCGGTATGGCTTTTGACTGAACACCAACCCAAGCGGCCAGACGCAAAGCTTCTTCAACATTCCATCGCAAAGCATATGGTTCGTATCTGGCCATCAACTGCGCGGTATTTTGTTTGACTGCCGCTAATACCATATCCTGACGAATGAACACCAAAAGCCCCATATTCCGATCCGGCAGTTGTTCGATCCACTCCGGTACCTCCTGAATCAAGGCGCGTATGGCAGTCTGCTGTCTTTTATTGGAGGAAAAGTCCGGGAACATATCCTCCAGGCCGTCAATAATGGGTACAATTCGTTTACCCTGCTCCTTTAAATACTTAGAAAAGTGTCGCCCTGCACTTGGTTCGAATTTTTCGAATCCAGTACTCCATGCAAGGATGTCGACCCAAATGTCCCGCCACTTCCCTTCATGATGGTCTTCGCCCAATCTATCCCTAATGTAATCGGAAATTTCAGTCATATTTGGAGGTGGGCTGCAATGAAGCTGATCCGCCACATTGGTTCTTGTTGCAATCACACGCGTATTTGTTTCACTTTCGATCGCTTTTGATTTTATTACTGGGCAAATCAGCGCAGAGGTCGGACTTCCCTCAACACGTACATCCTGAATAAATTGAGCCCAGTTCGATCTGAATACAATCTGTAGAAATGTAAATGTCTTGCCGGAGCCTTTGGCGCCAATAACGACAGTAACAGGAATTTTGGTCAAATAATCAGAGGCCAGATTTCTTAAAGGGCTTACGGATAAAAACTCATCCAGCGTGCCGGTTTCGGCATAAATGAGTTTCCTTGAAAATTCTGCAAGCGATTCACGATATTGTGCTACCATTCCCGCTTCTTGTTCGATCTTTTGGGTAACACCTTTCATCAAGGGAAGCCATTCAATAAGTTGCTTGAATTCCTGAGATAAGCCTGTCTGCGAAATCCGCTTCATTACTTCAGCCCAATCATTGGGCAATACCTGAAGAGAGCTTACAAAAGGCAAAACGATCCTGGGCATTTCGAGATAGTCATCGCCATTGTCAGATTCCAAGAATAGCCTGGACGATTCCAGCACCCGTTCTTCATGTTTTGCCACTACGCCATTCTTTAGGGAATCCTCAGGCACTTGTGAAAAGATCAGGGCTGGTAGCGGTTCATAATCTTTGGCTGATGGTGCAAGCTTGCCTAACAGCTCTAACTCGCGGCAGGTTCCTTCGATGGATTGACTGCTCAGTGTGGTTACAGCGACCCTGTAGACACGCGGGTCCAGTAAAAATCCAGTCGAAAGCTCGGAAAGCCCAGCACGCAGGTCGACAACCACCACGTTCACACCAAGTCTTGAACCTAATTCGGCCACGGATTCAGTGAGAACAAACGGATTTTGAGCCCCTTGGATTAAATGCTCAGGCCTGATTTCAAGAGTAGTAAACTGAAGTGGCGTTCTAAAGGCAGGCAAGATATAGATTTGGTCAAGAATCATCTCTCTGGTTCGTTCCGCGACAATGTCAAGGCTATCGCTTGCATCTGGGAGCGGATCACCATGAACCAGCGCTAAAAAATCGGCAAAAGAAACCGACGGACTGGGAAAACGTTTTTGAACCAGCCAGGTGACGCCCGGCGCTTCCAGATCGGCATCGATAAACAGCACTCTGACATCTTCGCTTTGTTCGGTAATGGCTTTAGCCAAGGATAGTGCGCTTAACGTACGCCCGACACCCCCCTTGAATGAGTGAAACGCCACAACGGGCGGCAGGTCGGACTTCATCGCCGGCGGTGATGCCATGGCCAATGATCCGCACAGCAGCGGAGGACGCTGAAGACTCGGTTTGAAACGTTGTTGGGGTGGATTTTCAGAGGATTCTTCAAAAAGCACATTTAGAAAACGTGGCTTATCAGGCAGACTCTCAAGAATAATGGCCCGCGCTTCTTTGTCGAATCTCGGTTCGAAAATCTCGTATAACCAATCGATTATAGCATCCATTGTGCCGGGTTGGATCGTCAGAAAAAGGCCATCCCAATAGGCGCGCGCCCAGATAATTTGAGCAGGGCAGGTTTGGTTTTCAAATTGAGCCTGTATTACCGCTTCGACATCGATCCATGTGAATAACCGAATATCCGATGAGAGCATTTTATATGGCCTCCCTTATCCATTTTTGAACGGCCTGCATCCACGCAACAAGGATTTCCAGGTCGTCATTTTGGATCATTATACCGTATCGCCAAACCTCATGGGCAATTTTTACAGGCAAAGCTGTTCCATCGCGCTCAAGTCGAAAAAACGGGGCAGAGGTACCAGCGACTTGGGCCGGCAACCGCAACTCTTTGATAAAAAAATAGATATCGTGGGAACTGCGAAGTCGTTGGTCACCGATTTGGTCTGTTCGCTGCATTCTATTGCGTCGAAGATAAATCGATTTCAGGCCGCATTCCAGACCATAAAACAAAAGGAGGTGGTGTGCATCACAATTACCGGTTGAGGCGAAGCATGAATGGCTCAAATATGCATTGCGAAGTTCGGTAAAGCCTGATGAAATCATTTACTTGGTATCCTTTTGGATATGGTTTTCCGCACGGCTTTATTTTGGCGGATGCGTTCGAGCAGGATTGAGGCAGATTCGTCGTTTGGGTCTTGTGGGACCAGATTCCCGCTGAACGCTTTAACAAAAATAGTATTCAACAAATGCTCTATTTTTCCCAGAGAGGATTCAACTATGGTCATGACGTTCGAAGACAATTTGAATTTTGCTTGAATAGTTTTAACGATTTCTACTTGTTCACCGATTGGAGGCAACGGTATTGCAAGCGCACGAACATGAGCAATATTTAAGCGTTGGACTGCATTCCCAAAACGGAATTTGTCATACTGGTTTCGTAGAAGAGGAGACCGAAGCACTTCTGATAAATAATCCGAAGTGATGAAATCCATCCAAGGCCTCAAACGAGCAGAAGACTGTGTAATATTGGCGCCATTTAAACGCTCAGGAACAATTGCGACCTTTCCTATTGTCCCAACAATGGAGAGAATTATATCACCAATGGCAAGTTTGGCGCGTTCATATTTTGCTGCTATCTCCTGACTTGTTTTCGGAATTGGGTTGTCGATGATAACATCATTTTGAATTTCCAAAGGCCTGATATAGGGCACACCATCGTCGATATGCGGGCCAGGCAAAATAATGCCATAGACAATGGGAGCCTCAACAGGAACGACATACTCCCCAGAAACCCAAATCCACCCTTCCGGCAATTCAGGTAGGCCCGTGGCGTCTACCGATATGGGTTCCTGGTATTGCTTGCGGCGCTTGGCGAATTGGGCGTCGAGTTGGTCGCCAGTGAGGCCTTTGGCTTTGAGTTTTTCCAGTTCGGATGCTTCCCAGCGTTTGCGGCGTTCGATGCGGATGCGTTTGAGCAATTCGGTGGCAGGCTCTATTTGGCCCTTGTGCTGCTCCCGCCAATTTTTGGTCAAATCGCCCCTGAAGGCGGCGGAGAGAATGGATTGGCGGAGCTGCTTCAGCAGGTCGGGGATGGTTTCCAGAGCCTCCCTGGCCTTGCGGCTGTGGGATTGGAGTTCTTCGATTCTGCTTACAATTCTTCTCTGCTCGTTGATTGGAGCTATTTTTAGCTCAAGCTTTCCAACAATTCTCGGTCGTGCTCGGGTGAGGGAACCACCGATGCCGGATAAATCTTCACATAAACTATTTCGAAACCCCTCTTCACGTAGCTGATACATAATAAACTTCGGAAATAGTTCATGAAATCTAATAACTATCCATTCCGTAGATGCTATCTGTTCAGCTTTTCCTCCTTCTCTAACAAGCCATACTCGATTGATTCGAGGATTGATTTTGCATAATAACACATCGCCAGGATGAACTAATTGCTTGTTTGAGCCGATATCTTCGCCTCGGAGGTATTCCGGATTATCAGATGGAAACGCTGGCACACTCCAAAGTTCATATTCACTTTCTGGAGCTTTATTCGGGTTAACCGATTGTGTTTTTGCCATCAATGTCTCTATCTCGATTGCAGCCCACCCTCGCGGCAACTTTTTTCTTCCCATTGTATTATTAGTAAAGGTTTTCAAGGTCATATTCAGTCGCTCTCTCCAAGCAGGCTCGCCAGTTCCTGCATCTCCTGGGTAGCCAGGCTAAGCTGGGCCAGGATCTCATCGGCAATATCGGCAGGTTCGGCCAGGCTGTCGCCATTGCGGATGCTGTCGTCCTTGAGCCAACTGATATCCAGAGAGTCGTTGCGTTTTTTGATCTGCTCGCGGGTGAAACAGCGGAACCGGCCGGTTTCGCCCTGGTCCTTGCGTTTGGAGCGACCATAAGGGCTCTTGCCAAAAGCGGCGATAAATTCATTAAAGTGATCCAGGGTCAAAGGGGTGCGCTTGCCAAAACTGGGCATGTTGGTGCGCATATCATAGACCCACACCGCTTTGGTATTATGCTTGTCGGTTTTGCCGCGGGTGAAAAAGAGCACGTTGGTTTTGACCCCCTGGGCGTAGAAAATGCCTGTCGGCAATCGCAGAATAGTGTGCAGGTCGCACTTGTCCATGAGGTCGGCACGGATTTTCTGGCCGTCGCCGTCGGCAAAGAGCACATTGTCGGGCAGCACCACAGCAGCCCGGGCCTTGCCGCCGGTCTTCAAGGAACGGTAGATCATTTGCAAAAAGTTGAGCTGCTTGTTGGAGGAGGGATAGGTCAAATCGTCCCGGGTGGGCCGCTCGCCACCGCGCTTGGTGCCAAAGGGCGGGTTGGTAAGGATCACATCGTAATCGCGGAAGGCTTTGCCGTTGTTGGACAGGGCGTCGGCCTGCAGGATCTGCCCCTCGATGCCGTGCAGCATGGCGTTCATCAGGGCCAGGCGGTGGGTGTCGGGCACCAGCTCGATGCCGGTGAAGGCCTGGCGTTCCTGGAACTCCTGGATTTCAGTGATGATGCCTTCTGAAAAATAGCCGTCGGTTTTGTGTTTAAGGTACTGGTCGGCGGCGATCATGAAGCCGAAGGTGCCGCAGGCCGGATCGCCGCAGCGCTCACCCACCTGGGGCTGCACCAACTGGACCATGGCGTTGATCAGTGGCCGGGGAGTGAAGTATTGTCCGGCGCCGGATTTCTTTTCATTGGCGTTTTTTTCCAGCAGCCCTTCATACAGGTTGCCCAACCCCTCTTCCCGGGCGCTGTACCAATCGAGTTTATCGATGTCGTTGATGATCTTTTTCAGGTTTTTAGGTTCGTCGATGTTGGTATGGGCATTGACGTAGATCTGCTGGACACGGTTTTTGCCTTCGGTGCCCAGCTTCAGCAGAAGCTCCCGATAGAATTTGTGCAGGGCGGTGCCGTCTTTGACGGTGAGGTCATCCCAGCGATACCCTTTGGGAATCTTCTTCTCGGCCCCGGTCTCCTTGGCCATCTTGAGAAACAGGATATAGGTCAATTCGGTGACATACTGGTGGTAGGTGATGCCGTCGTCGCGTAGCACGTTGCACAGATTCCACAATTTCTGGACAATTTCAGTGGTGGTCATGCGGTCTCTCGTTGATCCGGGTAAAGGGTTGCGGTGATGTCATCCAAGATCTGCTGGAAATTACCCTGGAAGATCTTATTCAGACGATTGAAGCCGCCGTGGCTGGCAAAGGCGCCCCGGTCGAAAACTTCGCGGTCCAGCACGGTTTCGGCCAGGAGCTGTTTTTCGATACGCTCCAGCCATTGGCGCTGAGTGGCGGTCCAGGTGCGCATGGCGTAGATGCGGGCAATGGCTTCTTGGATGCGTTCCTGGTGGCCGACCAGAGGATCGCCCAAAGCTTGCCGCCGGATAAAGGAGATGATGTCGGCAGCGATATCTTCGTTTTTCCAATCCTTCCAGGCGACTTGCAGGCTCTTTTCGGTGAAGCCGGCTTGATCCAGGGCCAGTTTCAGCTCCTTCAAGGCTTGCCGGGTGAGTTTACGGGGACGCTGGCACACGATGGCCAGGGCCGGAATTTTATTCATGTTGGTAATGACAAATTCTTTGAAGGCGTTGAGGTAGTCTTCGGGTTTTTCGGCGTTTCCATAGCCGCGAGTGTGAGCATGGAGATGATCTTGATGATTGGAGATGAGTTGCTGTTTGGCCCGATGGCGGTTTTCGTCCAAAAAAGCCACCAGGGGGCGACGGGCGGCAAGCTTTTGGCGGCAGTCTTCCGGTGAGAGCTTTTGCAGAGAATCGATGAACGCCTGAATGGTTTCACCGCCGCTGATGGTTTGGAACTCCGTCTGATCCGCAGGGTCCAGCCGCCTGATGAGGCGCTGGAACTTGGCCAGGATCTGTTCGATCTGGCGCTTCAACACTTCGGAAGATGCCTGGCCGTCGGCCATTTGATCCAGGCTGTCCACCAACTGCCCCAGCGACAAGGCTGGATCGGCCACCACCGGCTTCATGGTGCTCACCGGCGCCAGGGCTTCATAGATGCGGGCGGCATCGAAGATCTTGAAATAGGCTTTCTTGATCCGGTCGCAGCGGCGGGTGGCGCGGCCCAGCATTTGCTCGAAAAGGATGCGCGAACGAATGCGGCGCACAAACACCAGGTTGCAGATCTCGGGCACGTCGATGCCGGTGGTGAGCAGGTCCACGGTGACGGCGATGTTGGGCAAGCGCTCGTTTTTGTATTTGCGGATCATGGCCTCGGGTTTGTCAATGGAGCCGGTGATCTTGACGATGGCGTCATCATCCACCGGCACCCCGGCGGCTTCGAATTCTTCCTTGAGGATGCGCACGAGCATGTCGGCATGATCGTCGGTGGCGGCATAGATGAGGGTTTTGGCATCGCCGTCGGGGTCGAGATGCTTCACCAGTTCTTTGGCGATTGTACGGTTAAAGGGTTCGGTAATGACCATCTTGTTGAAGTGGTCGATCTCCAGCTTGACTTCGTCGGGGATGTTTTCGATGTTGGTGATCTGGCCGGTGTTTTGATCATACACGGGAATGGTATCACCCTTTTCCCACTTGATACCCTCTTTGGCCAGATGGGTGAGCAGTTGATGGGGCGGTTCATGGTCGATGAGCCAGCCGTCGATGACCGCCTCGCGGTAAGTGTAGGTATAGACGGGATGACCGAAGATATCGATGGTGTGTGGAGCCGGTGTGGCGGTCAGCCCGATCTTGACCGCATCGAAGTAGTCGATGACCCGGCGGTATTTGCTCAGGTAGTCGTTTTGGTCCTTATAAAGCAGTTCGTCTTCATCCAGGTCGCGGTCCAGGGTGTAGCCGCGATGGGCTTCGTCCACGATGATGCAGTCGTACTGACCGACGCTCGGTGTCGGGCGCTTTTCCGTGGGATTCATGATGGCGCGCATCAGCCCTTGCACCGTGGCGATATTGACTTTGGTGGTCGGTTCGATCTCGATATGATCCATGTCCTTGATGTCGTAGATCTGATCAAAGGTCTTGAGCTCTTCCAGGCGGGTTTCCTTGAACTTGTCGCCGGCCTGCTCACCCAAGGCGGTGCGGTCCACCATAAATAGAATCCGCCGAAAACGGTTGGTTTTGATCAAACGGTAAATCAGCGCAATGGCCAAACGCGTCTTGCCGGTACCGGTGGCCATGGCGACCAAAAAGCGCGTTTGATTGAGATCCAAGGCCTTTTCTATGTTGCGGAGGGCTTGTTCCTGATAGTCGCGGAGCCCCAGGTAGTCCATGGGTTCCTGTTCCAATTTGGCATGCGCGGCGCGGGGATCCTGGGCCATGTATTCGACCAGTTCTTCGGATGCATACCAGCTTTTTAAGGGGCGCGGGTGATTGGTGGCCGTGCGGGCATCCAGAAACCAAATGCCCGACTTTTCCTTGACTTGCTCCAGATACGGTCTGGCGTTGGTGGAAAAGAGAAAGGGCACGCGGTACTCGCCCCAGGGGCCGCCGGGGAATCGCGCCTGTCCTTCCAATTGGGCGCCGCGGCTGTAGCGTTTGCTTTGGACCAGATCCGAGAGCACATCTTTGCCCATTTTTTTGGCTTCGGCCACGCCGATAAAGTCCAGGCCGGCAAAGAGCGCGTAATCCGCCGGCCCGGTTTCGGTGGGCCATTCGGCAATAGCCTTGCTGGCGTTTTTCTCCGGGCGCGCACCCAACGCGTATCGCAGGCCGCAAGTATCGGCTTGCCATCCGGCGCAACGGAGCTGGTAATCGATGATGACCCGGGTTTCCTCTTCACTCAATTGCATGGTGGCAGCCCGCTGTAAAGCGGCTTTGCGGGCGGACCTGCGAGTCCGGTCATCCAGTGGATTGGCCACGATCGTTTCGAGCATCTCCTTTTCATGGCTTGATTGCAAGGCCGCTGGGGGAAGATAGGGGCCATAGGACTTAACAAACCAGGTGATCAGCCGTGAAGATATCTTGAGACAGAGAGAACAGCGCATCTGGTGGCTTGTCTGCGCCATTTGGCTATCCATGCCCTGGTTAATCAGGACTTGAAAAAAGGGTAGGAGGTTTGTCGCGAACAGGGCTCGGTTGGTGAGCCGATTGATCATGGTCATGGCCGGGAGGGCATTTGTGGAATCTTCAAGACCTTCGAAATGAAAAATCATCCGAATCAGGCTCGTTGATATGGCACTTAATTTCTCCAAGGCCTGTTGGATATCCTTTTCCGCGATTTGGGCTGCTTCGATGCCTGCTTGGGCAAAGGCCGGACACGCGGCGCGCAGTTGATCAAAATCGCTCATATCAGCTTTCCTGTTTTGATGCTGAATGCTTGAGTTCGGGTGACGATCAGATGGTCAACCAGTTTTACCCCTACCGACGCCGTAACTTTCTCCAATTCTCGCGTGATGGTCAAGTCCTCTTCCGAGGGGACGGGTTGCCCCGCAGGGTGATTATGCACCAGGACCACGCCCGTCGCATTATGGACTAGGGCCGGCTTTAGCAGTTCTCGCGGATAAAGGCTCGACTTATCTACCGTGCCGGCCGCCACTTCGCAGTGGTAAACGATGTGGTTGGCGTTATCGAGGTAGAGGGCATAAACACATTCCTTTTGCCGCATGCCCAAATGCAACCTGATGAAGGCAAAGATATCCTCTGGCCCTGCAATGGAAGGTTGCGTCTCAATCTCAGTTTCCATGCAACGGGTCAAATACCCATGGATGACCTTAAGAAAAAGGACGGTCTGTTTGCCCATGCCATTGACCTGAAGCAAACGAGATTCAGGCTGTTGGAGGATGCCCAGAATGGTTCCAAATTGTTGAAGCAGGTTTTTGGCAATGGGCTTGGTATCAATGCGCGGAATCGCGTAAGTCAACAACAATTCAAGCAATTCATAATCGGCGAGGGCGCTGCGACCTGATTTAGCGAAGCGTTCACGGAGCCGTTTCCTATGGCCGGCGGGTCCTACTTTTTGATCAACGTTTACTTGCATACGGCTATGAAGTCGAATGTCCCGCTATGGGGTCCGTCTTAAGACGATTTTGGGCATGGTAATTGAGAGAGAAAATAGAACAATTTTGAACGTTTGTGCAAGGAATAAATCAAAGGGCAGATGATAAGGCCTATGGAACCATAAATTAAATATCTCTTTGGCCCATGTCCAGAAGTGGGACTCTAATTAGACAGGTTTTAGAATATCGCACAAGCGCCCGGATATAACCAAGCTGTTAACCGAAGAGGCATGTTAACCGGAGAACGGGAGAATTCCGAGTGCATTTCGGGGTCCAAAACCTGTTTTCGAACTAAAAATTCTGGGATGTACACAAAGCAGCGGGTTTTTAGGAGAAGGGAGAGCGCGGGAAGGGATTTCTATAGTGCCATAACTACCTGCAATTACAAATCTTATAAAGACGAAACCCCGCATCGTTGATGCGGGGCTTTATCTGTTAAGCAACCGTTCATGAAAAGGGTTGCACTCAGTATTGGCTCCCTGAGTAGGACTTGAACCTACAACCTAGTGGTTAACAGGCAAGACCTCTGAGTTTCCTAACCTCCTAAATTATTACAAGCTACTGAAAATACATACAATACAATTTCTACATTTTTGTAAATTTTACATGTTTTGGTCAGTTTTGGAAACTTTTTCTCACACGGATTCTCACACAGAATCAGGCCAATTTGAGCGCCGAGGATCCGCTTAAACCACTCGTCTCACCACCCAATAAACGGCGTACCCGACGCCAATGCCAAGGGGCAACATGATTCACGGCCGGACACAAGGGGGTCTCTCTGAATCTCCAGGCATAGACGCCGACTGCGAGGATTCCGGATGTGATGCCAATGATTCTGGGAGCATGTCACCTATCCTTATTGCAACACTCTTCCACTGTTTCCAATAATTCTTTAAATGAAAGAGGTCGCGGCAAAAATATAAAGGCACCCATCTCTAAAGCTTTGACCTTTAAAACTTCTGATCCATATCCCGACATCACAATCACAGGAGGGCCGCCGCTGTCTCTTATAAGTTCAGTAAACGTCAGTCCATCGAGACCAGGTTGATATATACCAGTTATAACGCAATCAAAACCCTGCCACTGCCATTGTGAAATCCAGGTCACATCATCAGCAATTGAAGAGATGATTACTTGATGACCATTAAATTCCAGCCATTGTCCTATCGATTCTAAAATGCCTATATCAGCGTCAACGATGAGAATTTTGTATTTATTCATTATTTACCGCCTCAAAAAGCAAGGAATTATCTACATCTATATTGCGGATATCAGTCATCCACCCGATTCTTCAAATCCGTTCCCACTTTAAAAAACGGCAGCTTCTTTGGTTTAACGACGACCTTCTCACCCGATCTGGGATTGCGCCCGGCATATGAATCATATGTTTTAATGTGAAACGAGCACAATCCCCGGACTTCAACCCGGTCCCCCTTTTCGAGCGCTTTGGCCATTTCACCGAAAAATATCTCGACACACTTGGTTGCTTCGGTCTTGGTCAGATTGTGGGATTCCTTCAGGGCCTGGATGAGTTCGAGTTTGTTCATTGTGTCTCCCTGGCATCGGTATGAGTTGATTGAGGTGTGTGTAACCTGCAAAGGATGCAATAAGATCTTTGGACGCTCCCGGGATCTAAGGGAACTTTCTTTTTTATCGGCATTAACGACCTGGAATTTAATAGGTATCTAATTTTATAAGTGATAACCTGTCAAGCCTTTATACAAAAAGCGCCTCTCTCAGAAAAAAACGCAGTTCCTGCGAACCGTGTGGCCGGATCTGTCACAGCCCTATGTTAATTTGGGATCAATTAATTCAACGTTCCCAAGTCATAGTTCAGTATAGGAGGCATCAACGATGAGAAAATTCGAATTTTACCCAGAGTTTCAGGATCTTTTTGAATATGACGGCAGCAGCGAAATCGAGCGTGTCAGGATTAAGGAAGGGCGGGCCATTCGACGAGATTGGTTTGTTTTCGAGTCGTCGGTGGACGAAGCTGTTAGTTTTTTCTTTGAACGGTGCGGTGCGTTGGAGGAGCGGTATGTTTGATGGTATTAAGATCACCAGTCTAATCACCCAATAAACAGCGTACCCGACTCCGATGCAAGCACCGACATGATTCATGGCCGACGCTCTTTATCCTTACCATTTCCACCTTTTCCCATCAGGCGTGAATGGATTTGTCATATCGAATTCCGGCTTATCTGGCTCTTCATCATACCGCCCGTATGTTGTCCTGACATCATCACATATCCACAATAGCGATAAAACGACACCATAACTACCTAATGAGACCGATTGTTCGATGATGTCTGATTCGTCATCAATGGCACCTGCAAGCCAGGCGCGCGCAGGAACACTATCAGGATTTTTGTTTAGTTCCACGCCATCGAAGAAATCGAATGCAAACGTATCAAAGCTCAGCTTTTCACCGACCTTTACATGATAATTGAAGCTGTCTGATTTCTGGTACCATTTAATCACACAATCCTTAGAAACAACCAAAGCACATGGTTCTTTTGAAAAGCCAATATAACGGAGAGAAGTGGCTGTTAATGTCGTACGGAATTCCTTCGCAATTTTGCTGATCACATCAAATGTTGGCCGACCTGATAATACAAACCTGTCGAATATCTCATAAGGCATTAATAAACTTGCAGCGAACT
>Ga0209164_1000533_pt1 | contig 85281 bp, 84 predicted proteins | sample MTBNYHSulfiMetaG_FD_187458 | JGI IMG/M metagenome (GOLD analysis project Ga0209164, IMG submission 187458) | Enrichment culture microbial communities from rom New York Harbor, USA that are MTBE-degrading - MTBE-NYH (New York Harbor Sulfidogenic)... | ecosystem: Environmental > Aquatic > Marine >... | reverse complement strand
CAGAAACCTTTAACATCCTTAAATCACTAAAGATAGACACCCCAAAGCAGGTCCTGGAAATAGAGGAAATCGCCTAAAAGGCGCCTGAATTTGTAGACACACGCCAATTTTTTCGAAGTAGCGTAACCTATTGCAATATCGACGTTTATCGGATATCATGTTCTTGCAGACCGCAAACCCAAGCTAGGGCAAAGTGTCTGATTTAGAAATGGTTCTCTTCTGTTCGAGCAGGAATCCTAATAGCAGGCCTTACTGAGGAAATGTCACAGTCTCCACCCAAAAAAGCGGCGGAGTGATTAGATGTGCTCTGGGTAATTCGGTCTTTGCGGTAACTGGCAACTTCAAATAAGTAAGGAATAGCATGTAGCATTTGTATCAACTTTTTGAACATTAGAACCTCCGGATTTGATATGATTCTGAAAATACTCCTCACACCGGCTCACAAAAGGTCCATAGTCTTTTTGTCCATAAATGCCAAGCCAAGGGAGTCTAAGCGGGTCAATGGTAATGGAAATTGTGTAATCATGATGGCATCACATGGCCTTTTTCGCAATATTTAGGTGGCTCTGTTTTACCCGCCGACTCAATAGCTTGCATCCTCCGAACAGACGGAAAATATTCCATACGACCTTCTCCTGTAATGACACAATAGACATTTCTTCGCACCCAAAACATATCCAATCATGTGGGATCTTACGGTTTAATTGGGCGATCCTCAGTTTTTTATACTTTCTGCCTTTCCAAATAGACCAAAATGAGTCCTCACAAATATTCCCAAGCGGAAAAACGCCATTGACATCGAGACAGCACGGTACTACGTCGCCATTAGATAGAACAGCAGAATGTAAAAAAGGAAAATGACAAGGTTTCAATCCCAGGGTTTGAACAAAAATATCATCTGATCGATAATCAGGCACAGAACCAATCCATGTCATGCCCTCCCTTATAGAGAGGCTATCTGCACCTTTGGCTTTCCAAAAGCTTAAAAACCCATCCAGATTTCCAGCGGTCTGTTTTAGCTTAATGATTTCAATAGACGTCACTGGCAACCGATTTTTTAACCGGTCTTTCATTTCAAGGAATGTCTCTATATTTGATTTAACACTTTCAAAACTTGCTCCTATCCTCAGGGATTCATATGTCTTTTTGTCGCAACCATCAAAAGAAAAGGAAAGATAAGTCAGCCCAGATCGTAAGAGCTTTTCAGACATTTTATTCGTTAAGAGTGTAGCGTTTGTATGAATCATTGTTCTGCATCCACTTTTAGCAGCATAACTTATTATCTCTAAGAGATCGCCGTGAAGCAAAGGTTCACCGGACATATATAGCTTTATGAGGGGGCGATTGACTTTTATTTGATCAATCAGTTTTGTAAAAACCCTAAGCGGCATAAAACCAGTAGGCCGGGTTAGTGCGTTATGTTGCGGGCACATAATGCATCGGAGATTGCAGCGGCTTGAGATATCTATCCAGTAAGTAGTAGGCAATCCAAGTTTATATTTCCCATAAAGTGAGCCAATTTCACGGATAACCATCAAAATACGACGCAAATTAAAGACGTTTCGTGCAACTTTTCCTATCGCAAAATGCTCTCGCATAGGACTTGATTTCTTCTTGGAAATTTTTTGGTCTCTTTCTCCTAAATACACGAAATAAACAAACCCTTCGACAATGTGGAATCCATTCAAGGCTTCTGACGTGGATCGGATAATTGCTCCAATTGCGCCCCTTTTACGATGAATTTCTCATAATCAATAATGCGTTTATTTACTGCAAAACAGAATATAGAACCATTCAGGTGTCTCCAAAGTAGCGGGAAAACAAAATCCTTTCCTATTAGTTTTGAAATAATTCTTTCCATATAGTATATAAATTTGTACCTTCTTTCGAACTTGAACGTGAGGGCCGAATTAATGACATGAATAAATGGGAAAAAACATATTTTGAATTTATTCACTTTCTTATTCTCATTCAGAAAGGAAAAATACTCTTTTCTCAGTTGGGAATTGTTGGGAACACAGGGGAGAGGAAATTCCACAACACTAGCGAGTTTGGTTTGGCCAAAAAGGCTTCTATGAATGCCTCTTTCCTCGGCAATTCTTCTGGGAATCGGGCGATCATAAACGTTACCAAGTTTCCATTGTTCCATCTCCGGCGAATCACTAATTTTCTGTATGTCGCTGCGGCGTTGTGCGCCTAAATATGGTAATGGTAACTGAATAAAACCTGCTTGGAGCCTAATTTCAGTCAAGCCGTGGCACCCTAAATCGAATTTTCGCAAATCAGAATCGAGATAGCGCATTTTACCTTCATACCAACTCTTGCCATACCATATTTCGCCCAAAACACCAGTGAGTAAAATGGTCGGGTTTTCAAGATGGTGGGAAATCTCGATAAAATTAGCATCCTGGTTGGCGTGCTGAGCTGCGTGATAAAGATATTCATCCTCAAATCCTTCCTCAAACGCCCTTCGATCTATTGGAATGCACTTGAGCCCTAGCGCCTGACAGATTTCAGTCCCATCATCATTCCTTTGTAGATTCTTGTCCCTATTTGCAAACGCACCTTTACCTTTTGCCTTTGTGCAGGTAAATACCTTGCCTATTCCAAATAAGGATGCTATGGCATTGACGGCCGTTGTATCATATCCTTTAGATTGAGTGGAACAAATATCCAATTTGATTTGTCTGCTCTCTGCTCTACTGTTTTCTACAATCAATTGATAGTTTCTAATGAGATAATTATAGTAATTTTCATAAGATTCGAAATGTGGCGGCATTGGTTTATCAATTTCTCGGAAACCCCGACTGTCCACCTCAAGGTTTCTAAAGAAAAGATGACCGATATCCCCATGCATGGTATGGATATGCTTTTCGTAGCTATTTATGCCGTCAAGTATGGATTCGTTATGGAAATCATAATGTTCGTAATGTGGGTCAAGGCGATCATCGATCATGGCAAGAATAAAGGGCAGCGAGTTAGATACGAAACAGTGAGACAATCTTCTGCAATAAAACAGGCCATCTGTCGTACATGCAGAAGAAACGAACACTATTGAGTTGTCTTTTAGTACGGCCCCGCTGCCGAATGTGCATTCGGTTCGGTCAAACCCGCCCTGTTCGAACAGACCATTCCACATACCATCTATGAAAAAGTGCTTTCTTACTTCCACCCAGTCACCATGATATACCTTTACAATATCATGGCTAAGACTCACATCTGCTGCCCATGAAAGTTTGGGAAGATTTGATAGACAAAAATATTTTAAGTGCATGAGGCTTGTCCGCAGAACGTTATACTGAAATTGTTTAGAAAACGATGAAATGCTATCCTATCTGCTTATTTGGTCATGGTGAAATGCCCATCACAAATCGTCCAATATCTGTTAACAATATTTGCTGTTTTTATTAGATAGCCGTAATCACGGAGTCCAGCCCGGTAAATCCATGTTGCCAAGCGAAGGCTCTTTCTGCTCATGATATCCTGGGGAAAATCCTTTGATTTTAGCATTGCAGCAGCATCCTTCAGAAAATCACATTTTTGGATCTTGCTCCGTTCTTTGAAATAGTGTCTATCCCATTGGTGTCGTAATCCCACACTAACCGGCGTTGGAGGACCCTCATGGCCAGGGTATGCCTGCCAGGGAACAGACATCACCACATCAGGAAAGCGAGTAAGCCATCTCAAATAGAGATGGTGCCTCAAACAGAAATCGAGTGGAAAGGATAAGATTGACATCAAGAAAGAGGAATCAAAGAAGGGAAGGTGAAATTCTATTCGGTGCAAATCAATATTCTCGAAATGCTTTGAAAGGTGACGCCTTTGATCATTTAACATCAGGAAGATATGGAATCTTCTACCAAGGTCGTCACATTGAATATCGTCGAGCTCTTCGCGAATTCCTCTTGCCGGAATATCCAGCAAGGATCGCAAGATGGCTGGTTTGAAAAGACTGTTTATGACCATGGCCCCCTGTTGTGCAAGAAATGACCCGATCGCAGAGTCAAACTTTTTCTGACGAAGTAAGTTCACCACCGTTTCGTTCAAATACACATGGCCAACCCCCACACTCCCTCCGTCCCCAGACCAAACCAGACCAGGCCTCTCAACAGCCTCATCTAAACGATGCTGCGAGTTTTCCCATACTGCGGACATCATCTTGGACATTTCCGGTTCCATATCCAAGGGAGCCTCAACATGAATTGCGCCGATAGACTCAGAAAACTCCTTCGCAAAAACCCGGTCCTGCATCCCAGGATCCGAAAAGTTAAAGCTATAGACCTTGATGTTTCGATCTCGCAGAGCTGCAACAACACAACGAGAGTCCAGTCCACCGCTAAGAAACGCAAGTGTCGCAGTGTCCGAACCCAGACGGTATCCGATAGAACTGCTGAATCGTTTATAAGCTTCGTCTAACAGTTCGTTTTCAGGCAGTTTAAGGTTCGAAACCTTATCCCATCTAAAATACTGCCAACGAGAAACGCGGGTCTTAAATACCCGTACGATTTCGGCTGTCTTCAGCAAGGAGATATCAGCATAAGGGGTACGTACTCCGAGTGGATATCCCAGTGTTGTAATCTCAGTCACTGCCTGCAAATCCATGATCTTGGGTACCATTGGCACATTTTCAAGTATCCTCAATGCCGTTGCAAACACAACATAATCGTCGTTTAGCCAATAGTACAAAGGCCGAATGCAAAGCTTGTCGCACATAAGCGTCAGACTGCATTCGGATGCGTTATAGTGGACAGCGCAAAACACACCCCTTGATTTGTCTAAGATGTCCCATTTTCCATTTTTCCACTCGGAATGAAGGATATCAAGCTCCTCACTGCGTGCTCTAAACCGCTGTGGTTCTTCGAGCACGAGCAAAGGCTCACCTGCAAGAATCGACACGAAGCCATCAGGGTCTATTTTGATAGCTGGTTCACCGTAAACTCCGATATCAACCTTTGCGAGAAACACTCCGTGGTCTCGAAAGGTGACGGCTTTATCATCGGAGTTGCGAGAAATGGCACGCTCAATTGCCAAACAGACCTTATCCCCGATGGGGCACTTTGGATACCGGCTGAAAATCCCTGCTAAAATCGTCAACGGATTAGCTCCAGAACTTCTTGACAGCCTTCCCGATGCAAGCTAAGAACCAGGCTCGAATAAACTGCTGCCCCGATAATAATTAACAATATCAGATAAACGGCCGAATTAGCATCAAATCCAAAGAAGGCTTTTGCAGTCACAACTGAAGCATACATTGCAGACGCAGCGAAAGCGGGCCTTGCCATTGCAAATAACAGATCGGGCAACCTCATGCCCAAAGCAGTGGCAGTCCGAGAAAGATTGCGAATAAAGATTAAAGGATAGACAGTCACCCATGCGATGCTCACCCCAACAATCCCCCAATGTGTTCCCACAATTATGCAAGGGCACAATATCCCAAAAGCAAACAGGACGTTAACAAAAGAGACTTCTGGTCGGCCAAGGCCCAATACGGAGGGTTCCAGAAGATTGCCAACCATTCTCAGAGGAACAAGAAGGGCCATCAACTGAAAGGGAATGATGGCCATATCCCATTTCGGGCCTAAAACAACCCCAATTAGTTCATGCGCAACACTGGATATTCCCCACAATATTGGAAAAGCAAGACAACTCATTACCCGGACCATTTTTAAGCAAAGCGCAGCAGCCCTTTGAGGATCGCTTTGGACCTTGGAAAATGCCGGGAAAGCGACCTGGTTAATTATTCCGACGATTTTGTCCATGGGCAAAGAGGCGAGGTTTTTCGATACGGAATAGAATCCAAGGAGTTCCTTGCCAAGGACCTTCCCTACAATGAAAATATCTGCCTGAACAAAAAAAAACCATATTATCCTTGTGAGGGTTACATAGCCGCCAAAGGAAATTATATTCCTCATATTTTCAAAGGATAGCTGGGGTCTTGACAGGCATGGACGAACAAGATTAAGTCCAATTGTTCTACAAATGCTAAGACATAGACTCCCCCAAACCAGAGACCATACGCCAAAACCATTCAATGCCAACAATAGGGTGATAACACTGCCAGTAAGGGCGGAAGTAAGGTCGACTATAGCTCTTCTGCGGAAAAGCATGCTCCTATCGATCAATGACTGGGGGATGACTCCAAAAGGCATCACAACAAACTGAATCGACAAAAAACGGATGATAGGTGAAAGCCTATGTTCATTGAAGAAACCGGCAATGAGAGGCGCGGTTGCCAATGTGGCGAGAAAAAGCAAGGTATTAGCTATAATAAGAAAACCAAAGATCTTTTGAAGTGTTGGCTTATCTACGTCGCGTCTTTGAATAATTGCTGCACCGAAGCCCATTTCGTTCAGCATGGTCAAAAAACCAATGAAAACCATGGCCATTGCCATCAACCCGTAATCGTCAGGCGTGAGCAAGCGGATAACGAATATTGTGATGGCCCATGTTATGAGTTGGGCAACAAATCTGGCGCCTGCGCTCCAGCGAAGTCCTGACAGGACTTTTTGCCTCAAGCTCAATTCGTGTGCGTTACTATTCAAAGTCATGAAGTGATCGAAAGGCCGGCTTTTCGGACTACGAGGTAACAAGCAATAGGAGGATTGAAGTTTCCAATGAAGACAGTCATGTCGGGGCCACATTGCAGAAACAGTTCTTCAAATTGTTTCACTATTTTTGCACTTTGCTCCGCGTGGGATGCGGAACCTACTCCGAGACTGATGTCAGGTTCAGGAATTTCCACCTGAGAAAAGAACGTATCAAACATATTATTGTCGTAGTGCTGACCGGTATGGACCAGAATGTGTTCAATTCGGCCTTGAGTTTGACTCATTGCTCTAATCAATGGGGCTTTCTTTATAAAGTTGGGCCTGGCACCTACGACATTGATGATTTTCAAGATGCATCTTTTCTTAAGGTTATGTTATTTTCGATGATTTTCATTATTTTAAGCGTAAGATTCTCTCTTGAAAACCTTTTAAGGAAGTCACAGACATTGTTGTCTTGAATTTTATTTTTCTCATACCTGTGCATTGCATCAAGTATCGCATCAGCTATTTTCTCGGAAGATTGATCGGTTACCACATACGAGCTTGGGCTATACTCTTTTATGATTTCTTCAACTTCACCAGCCGGAATAATGGCCAAGAGAGGAATGTTAAGCGCAATCCCTTCGAATAGCTTGGTGCTGATCATGGGTTTGATGATCCTTAACAGTTGAAGATGCGATCTCTTAATGATTGGGAAGAGCGTTTCATGGGAAATGCTCGGGTTGACAAGTACTAGATCCTCGACGTGAAAGCCTCTTGACATTTCTCTAATGGCCTTTGACCAATCGCCATAGTAAATAAACTGAAAATTCGCTTTATGAATCTCTCCCTTTCTGTGAAGGAGTGCCAATGCCTCAAAAAACAGTTCACGGCCAACCGCCTCAAAATAGAAGTTGCCGGCATAAGCGATTGTAAATTTAAGGTATTTCGGGACAGGTCTATAGGCAGAAAGAACCTCGGGCTCAACACCGTTGTGTACAGTAAAAATTTTAGCATCAATCTGTGGATATTTTTGCTCGTACATTGACTGCATTTCCTTAGAAGTCACAATGAATAGATTGACCCAGTTCAATATTTTGTTCTCAAACCATTTGTCAATCTTTTCACGAAACAAGGGCTTGGCAGAGGCATATTTGACCGATTCAACCTCCAGCGCATAGATATCACGAAAGTCGATTATAAGTGGCTTGCCGGTCACGGCCTTCAGGCATATGCCAATAAGCGCAGCGCTGAAAGGAGAGCATGAAACATATATCACATCAATATGATTTCGCTTTATCAGCTTGAGTCCTTTGATTATCGTGAGAGGGATCCATCCCCAGAAAATGTCCGGGATACAGAAGATGTCATAGAGATAGTTCCTCTTTATTTTGATTCCCATTACCTTAACCATATGTGCCAATAAGGCATTGCACTTACCCAGAAATTTATAGAGATTTATGATAGAATATGAGTATTCCGTGCAGATTTCACAAGGTGGGTCTTCGTTACCGATCAAACAATATGTTCTGTCAGGGTTCTTGACACTTATCACTACAGGCTCCCAACCATATTTCTTAAAATATTTTGAAAAAGCAATACTTCGTTTAGTCCCTACGTCAGCTAAGGGAGGATAATAATAGCACAGCATCAATATTCCTATTTCTGACGTTGCCTTTTGATTAGACCCGTATTCAATTGATTGGCTCATCGTATCTATCAAATAACTGGAGGCTCATTTTCAAAATGTCTCTCATCAAGCGGCCTTCGTCTTTGAGCGATATTGCATATCGATAACCATTTGCAGCGACTTTTTGTCTGTAACGACTGTCGTTCCAGGCTCTTGAGATTGCGGCTGAAAGGGCGTCTGCGTTCTCCGGCGGGACGAGAATCGCCTCATCACTAAGCAGAAGATCTGTTGTCCCAGGGCCATGGCTAATAATGACGCACTTTTTCAATGCCATTGCCATGAGATACGTAGCTATGCCAGTCGCATTAATGTCATTTCGGAAGCGAGGGATGACGACCACCCTGGCTTCTGCCAGGTAGTCGATGAATGACCTTTCCGATCCATAATCCACAATTTCCTTGATGTTTCGCGGGAGGACGCCGTATCGAAGAAAGGTGCCATGATGGGAAAGGATGTCCTTTCCCTGACGCAGCAGGATCCCTGGAAGGCCATTGGCAGCCATTGCATGAACAAAGGTTGTTAGATCCCTCATGGATCTACCCGCGACCAATACATAGTCTCCTTCAGTAGGGTCAGTTGATTCCTTCTGTGCCCTAAGACGCGACTGAATTTCCTTTAAACTATTGACCTTGAATGGGACATAAAAGCATTTCTTGGGAGATATCTGAAAATACTTTTGATATCCTGATACATTTTTATGGTATAGGATAAAAGAAGCAACCTTACGAAGAAGAATACCTTTTATATAACAAAGCAGCTTCTGCCTGAAATTCTTCGGAGCTCTTAGTATGAGGTCCACTGATATGATCAGACAAGGATTCCAAGGGAAGAGATATTTCAGAAAGCACAACTTATAAAGGAGAGGTTCTTCGACATTTAAAAGTAGGATGTTCTTCCTAAGGGATTTTTGGAACGTCCTTAAGGCCCGTAGGGGTTCATTCGGATCGGGAACGGGGTCGCAGGTTAGAATCGTCTGCCCGTTCAGTGCATGTTTCTCCAATAATGAACTTAGATTTCTAAAATTGGACAGAAGGGATACAACAGAAGGCCGCGAAGAAAACGAGCTCTCATGGGTGGTCTTGATCATTATTTTTGAGGTGGCCCGTTGAGGCTTTTTGGTCGTGCCATCAAGGCATCATATTCCAAAATGGCCCCATTCCCTGCCGTGCGCGCGACCGTGAAGAGATTCATCAGTACGAACCCCAGAGACTCATAGTAGGCCAACATCTTCAGATAATTCGGCATATTGTCGTAAACCGGCGTTACTGCTATCTCGGATTGAAGGCCGGAGATCCTGTCGATGCAACCTGCCGCCCCCTTTACGACCTCTAAGTCATATCCCTGTGTGTCAATTTTCAGGAAGATTCGTGGGGCTGTGATGCCTTCAAGGACCGTGTCTATTATTGAATCTAAGCGTTTCATTTGGACATTGGCTACACGAGATGTCTTCACAATTTTCGAAGGAAGAAATGAACTATGATAAGAAAATTGGGCGATATTAAAATCGCTTAGCATGTTTTGGCTGCCAAGGGCTATATTCAAGCCCCTCCAATAGGGATCCTTACTTAAGGCAGAGTGAAGGGATTTAAAAGAATCGGGATGGGGTTCAAAAGAGAAGATGTATCCTTTAAATCCAATTCTACGCAGGAGCTTTACAGACTCACCGATATTCGCACCCACGTCGAAAAAACAATTGATTCTCAAACGTTTGAGTAAGTCTCTGAGATAAACCGCTTTTTGAGAGCCTTCGGTCATATCTGATAGGGCCTGGGATAAGTGCACCCCTGACCGTATCAAATAATATCCGAAATGAACAAGCATTTTTCGAATCGCAGATTTCATAGATTGGTTTAACTTAACTTAATTACCTAAAGCACTATTCCCTTTCTTGGACAAGTATAGAATTGCGGACAGTAGGCGTTTTTCGTCAACGTCCCAATTGAATTTTGTCTTGACAGCGTCGTAGCCGGACTGTCCCAGGCGATGACATAGACTTCTGTCCTTTAGCTTGATGATGAGATTAGCTAGTTGGAAGTGATTCCTATGGTCATAAACCATGCCACAATGACAAGACTCCACAATTTGTTTTAGTGCCTTTGAATTTGTAGCAATGACTGGCTTTTTCTGGGCCATATAATCGAAAAGCTTATTTGGGATCGTGGTGGTAGTATGTTCCGTCACAAAATGGGGGATAACGCAAACGTCAGACGCGCGAATGATCGATGGCACGATTTCAGGGTCTACCCATCCCTTGAATTTAACGTGGCGATCTATGCGGAGATGCCTGGCCAGGGTTTTTAGCCGTGACTCAGAGGTCCCCTTGCCAACAATGACAAATAGGGTGTTAGGTATCTCTTTTAGTATAAAAGGGATAGCTGTGATCATGATTTCAAGGCCCCTTGTTTCTTCGAGACCTCCCACATAAAGAACAATAAAGTCTGACGAGCGGCGCAGCCTTTCCGCGTCAGGATATCGGGAAAACCCCGTGTTTTCATTCAACCTTGGCGTATTCCTTACTACCCAAATGCGATCTGTATCACACCCGGATTCGGCAACCCTTTCAGCGCTGTGCCTTGAGACGACCAAGACGCCATCCATGCTGGGGAGAACCATTTTCTCCATTGCCTTTAGAGCCCAGGGATTGCGAATGATCCAATCAACTGGTGTCGGACCCCTGTATTTCCACGTATCCATGATCATTGCAGGATAATTCTCAGCCATATCCATTAGGACCGGGACAGACGCTATTTTGCCCGCCAATAGAGCAGTGGGAGACAATGGCAGATCTCTTACGATTATCAAACCGCATGATTCATTCCTGACAACTGATAAGATCTGACGCAGCCAAATGGGTGAAAAAAAAGCAGGGAAGTTAGCGATGTTATTGATGTGACGGTTGGCAAAAAATGGCATTCGATGGACGTAAAGGTTTTTCCGCAGGCGTTCGTTACGTACACCCCTCGTGTCATTGCGCGAAATGATGTGCCCCTGAATGCCGTGATCGGCCAGGCTGTTCATAATTTTTTCTACCCGAACATCCCAGGGGTAATCGTCTTGGAACAGGTAACATACCCTCAGCATTGGCTGCCTTCAGAGAACCTTGCTTCGAGAATCTCAAGAATTCGATGCGAGGTTTTGCCATCTCCATAGGGGTTTTCAGAGGCTGTCATCTTGAGGTATTCGCGTCGGCTGTGCAGAAGTCTGGCGGTTTCCTCACAAATCCTGACAGTCGTCGTCCCTACAAGTTTAGCAATTCCAGCCTGTATCCCTTCTGGCCTCTCTGTAACGTTTCTTAAAACCAATACAGGCTTTTTGAAGGAGGGTGCTTCTTCCTGAACGCCTCCTGAGTCGGTCAGAATCAGATACGCCTTCTGCATTAAGTGAATCATAGCAGGATATGTTAGTGGCTCAATAAGATGAACATTCTTAAGCCCCTGCAAAATCGAATGAACGGGAGCCATCACATTTGGATTGAGATGAACAGGGTAAACAACCTCCACGGGCTCAGTATCAGCAATCACTCTGATTGCGTGGCAAAGGTCAACAAAAGGTTGACCGAAGCTCTCTCTCCTATGGCCGGTAACAAGGATAAGTTTCTTGGAAAAATCGACATTTGAGAGACTGGGTGGGAGCCGCAGAGGACCAGCGGTGCGAAGCTTCTCCTGTGCCCAAAGTAAGGCGTCAACAACGGTATTCCCCACCATGAAGACATCTTCAGCTGCAATGCCCTCAGCAATCAGATTATTCGTCGCAGTGAGAGTGGGAGCGAAATGATAATCGGCAAGATGGGTTGTCAACGTCCTGTTAATTTCCTCCGGGTAAGGCGAAAACCTGTCTTGGCTTCTTAATCCCGCCTCAATGTGACCAATAGGAATAAACCTGTAAAAGGATGCCAGAGCGCCTGCCATCGTCGTTGTAGTATCGCCCTGTACGAAGACAAAGTCTGGTTTAACCTTGGCAAATACAGAGTCCAAACCGTTCAGGACGGATGAGGTCAGGCCCGCAAGAGACTGGTTCGGCCTCATTACATTCAGATCATAATCTGACTGCATGTCAAAGAAGCTCAGGACAGGCTGGAGCATTTCTGAATGCTGGCCTGTTGAGCACAAAATGGCACGAAACTTTGAATGCGCTTTCATTAAACTTACGAGGGGGGCAATCTTAACAGCTTCTGGCCTGGTTCCAAATATAAATAATACCTTCAGCAAGGTGCATTCTCACTCTCGAAAATGGATAAGTCGTTTACCGTCCACACTTATCTTAGAAGGGCTGACCTGTCACCAAAATGGATCTCCTCCAAATCGACGCTGGCACCCTTACTGCGAAAGAAAACCGCTAGTTCTGGTGTGTAATAAACGTCGTTTTTCTCAGCATTCAGAGACAAGAAGACTCTGCCGTTCTCGAACAATTGGTTTTTTGCGAGATCCTTCAAAAAGAAGTCCCACTCATTTATGCCCCAGATACTTGATGTATCATGGTTGTTGAAACATATTTGAAACGCGGTGACGAGATGGAACTTCTTGCCGAAATCAGAAAGTTTCTCATATGCATTAACCCTAAATATTCTCCTGTCAATCTTCAAGAATTCAGTGATTTCCCTATACATGGCGACCTCATCCAGATCGATTCCTATGGCTTGATGGCCGAAATAGTTGCAGATGTAGGGGAAGTAGCCGCAACCGGTTCCAATGTCAAGGATATTGAGAGGTCCGGAATGGTGAAGACCCAGCGTAAAGTAGCGATGCAGATTGTGCTCAATCCAATACCTGATATCCAGGTACTTACTGTAGCCCGGGCCCGGGGATGCCGCGCGGTATTTTGTCTTGAATTCCTCAAATTGGCCCAAATCAATTGTTTTCAAAACCTGCCTTGCGGCATATCTACATCTAAAAGAGTTAAATGTGCGATAGATGAATTTTGGCAGAACGACACTCGAAGTTTTCACTGTGGGCTGATTCCCTCTTTACGAGATTCATATGTGTGTCAGATCAAACCGGACAGATTTCAGCATAAAGTTTTTGGTATTTGTTTATCACGATTCTGTTACTAAATCTTTCAGTCACCGTTTTATATCCCTCGACAGCCATTCGCTCAAACAGCTCACGGTCCTTCATAAATTTCAATATGGCATCTACCAGGGCATCCGGGTTGTGAGCAGGCACAAGGTAGCCATTATACCCATGTCTAATTATTTCTGGGATTCCGCCAACTGCAGTGGCTATTACCGGCTTTTTCATGGCCATCGCTTCCAATATGCTTATGGGAAAGCTTTCCCTCTTGGAGGGCAATACGATCAAGTCCATATGTGAAATGACCTGAGGCAAATCCTCTCTCTCCCCAAGAAAGATCACGCTATTGCCTATCCTGAGTTCGAAGACTAACTGTTCAAGCTCTTGGCGTAGATGGCCATCTCCTATCAGGAAAAGCTTCATACCCGCAACATCTGCCATCACCCTTGCCCAGGCATGGAGTAGCCCAACGTGATCTTTTGCCTTTCTGAGACGCCCGATAACGCCGACAAAGACCAGAGAAGCATCTTTTTCAGGTATGCCAGCAACCCGAGATTTCTCAATCGCAGGACTAAATTTGGCGAGATCGACGCCATTATGAATTACTCTGATCTTATCGCTGCTTATCCCAAGTTCTTTAACGGTATACTCTTTTAGCGCGTTAGATACGACAACTATACTGTTGCAAAACAGGGCGCCAAACCTGAACATTAGACGTAGCCTTGGGACTGTTTCCAGAGAATGCTTGGAATGTATGGTTGAGATGATTTTGGTGTTTGTCAGTTTTGCAGGGAGTAGAATCCTGGTGAATGGGTAAGACCCATGCACCTGGATGATGTCAATTCTCATTTTCCGGAGAAAATGGTAAAGCCTGAATTGCAGTGAACTTCTTCTGCCGAATTTCCTGTCGTATCGAAAATAGTAATAGGAAATATGATGACGCGTTAACTCCTCCACAATCGGACCAGCCCCGTAGAGGCCAAGGACAAGCGGTTCAAACTTGATCCTATCAATAGAGTATGCAAGACAAGATGCGAGTCTCTCCGATCCGCCATATTCCAGGCTGTAAAGAACCTGAAGGATTCGAACTTTTTGCTTCCCTGATGACGTCATAACCGCAACATGGTATGATACAATTCAACAATTTTTTCAGCCCTTCTTTCCGGACTGAAAGAGGCAGAGATAGAATCCCTGGCATTATTAGCAAGCAAATTCATTTGAGCGCGGTCGCTTAAAAGCTGGACTATTTCCCTTCCCATACGGTCGTGATCACCGGCAGGAATCAACACGCCGTTCTGGGAGTTGACGATTTCGGGGATTCCGCCTACAGATGTTGCAATCACAGGAATACCCAAGATCATACTTTCTAACAATACATTGGGGAATCCTTCACTAAATGATGGGATAACAAGCAGGTCCATTATCTGAAAATAATCGGCAATATTGTTAACATGCCCCGTAAAAATGACATTATTGGTGATATTCGTCTTACCGCAGACATCAACCAGGCTTCGTCTTTCCTGCCCATCACCAATAATCAGGGCCGTTGCATGAGGAAACTCCCGTAAAACATATTGGAATGCCTTCAAAAACACAATTTGACCTTTTTCAGGTCCTAACCTTCCGACAACGCCTATAACGGGATAGGTGTTTTCCATTTTTAAGGATCTTCTGGCTTCGTTCTCGGGTATGGTTGCTATAAGCTCAGTTTTGTCTACAGCGTTATGAATGATCTTAATTTTTGATGATTTAACGCCTTTTTTCATAAGTAGCTTTTTCATTGAGTTTGAAACCGCTATTACAACGTTGGCGTACCTGAGAACTAACAAATCCAATAGGTTATACGTCCTTACCTTCCAATTGTCATCCGTATACCCATGTGCAAAGGCTAACCACGGATTCCCGGTTAAGCGTTTGAGGAAAAACCCAATAACATTTGGTTTATAACCATGCGTTTGGACAATGTTGCATTGTTCATTCCTTCCAATTCTTTCTGCTCGACAAATCATATAGGGGTCAATCATCCGATGCTGCCTAATGACATGAACGTGAATATCCATTTCAGCGGCCATTTTGAAGAACTCATCATTACCAGATGTCATATAGGTTGCATCGAAGTTGCAAAGCGTATAATCAAATCTCAATTTTTCTGAAAGTCTTAAAATTTGAAATAGACCTTTGCCAGGTCCGCCTATGATTCCAGTTGCAATTATTATCAAAACATTTGGCCTTGGTAGAGATCGTTTAAAGAGCATTTTTGTGCTATCCTCAGATTTCGTTGACCGGATGTACAGTCATATTTCGGCAACAATAAGTTGTCAATTCGTCTAAAAATTTATGTAATTGCTCTTATCAGGCCAAAGATAAAGACCAGAAGAAACACCAAACTGGGTGCACTAACGGCCAATGAGCCCCTTTTAGCTGTACAGGAGATAGAAATGTTCAGGCTTATCAACATCATTCCGCTAACAATGTTGATGTACGCATTTCAGACTTGAAGTTTTCTGTCCACAATCTATCCCCCGGTACAGAGGAAATACGCCAATCCGAACAGTGTTTACAGAATGGGGCAACTTCATCCAAATCGTTATCCAAATGTGCAATCCTAAGCTTTTGAATAAGTGGAGAATTCCAGGCTCTCATGATGCTGAGGCTATTCAAATCACCTAAAATTCCCCTTTTGTCACCTATAGTATCGACATAAACACAACAGGGAGCCATCGTGCCATCCCAATTTATGGTCATGCTGTCCCAAAGCTGGATACAAGGATACCGCTGAGAATAATCAATTTTGTCTTGATATAGCTGGCCACCGGACCAGGAAGCGAAAGCAGCAACGCTGACAAAATCGACCCGCTTTTTCCAGAAAGTGACATAATTAGTTAATTCTTTTTGAGTAGCCTTAAAACTTGTAATGCGCATGCCCACTTTGGGAAAGGACCGGCCCAAGGATTTCTTTAACTCACAAAACGTGTAAATATTGCTGATTACACTGTCGTAGTCTACGGGCACTCTCTTGTCGCGATAAGGATTTCTAGGGGATTGCTTTCTTATTTTTTCAAATGTCTCTTTAGTATTTCCATCTACTGAAAAGCGGATGGTCTGCAACTGAGTAGACAAAATGGCATGTGATATGTCTTCGGTCAGCAGAGTCGCATTCGTCACTAAGAGAACGTCATGAAGTCGAGAAGAGGCGTAATCAACAAATTTTATGATTTCCGGGTGTAACAGGGGCTCCCCATCTTTGTGAAGTCTGACCGCTGCATAAGGATTTTCTGTGGCTATCTGGTCTATCAGATTGCGGAAAACCTCCCAGTTCATGAACCCTTGCCTCTTGTGTTTTAGAGCCGCAGGTCGCTGCGTGGGGCACATGACGCAGTTGAGGTTGCATGCACTGGTAGTTTCGATGTAAATTTCGCGTGGGAAAGAAAGTCGGCGTCTAATGTTCCACCTGTAGATGGCCACCCGGTATTTCGGAGGCATTTTCCCGTACAGGGATTTAGCCCAGTTGATAAGGTATTTCTTGAGAGGAATGGAGAAGGCCATGTCTATTCATTCATAGCTATGGACTCTTTTGGGAATTGGCCCCATCTACTTGAGATGAGACCTCCTCCCAAAACCTGTCCAAATTTTGCGAGTACAAACGAGTATACGCACTGCTCGCGGAATAACTCTGAATTCAATTTTACAGAACAGGTTGTAGCGCAAAGGATGAAAGGGAAGATCGTAGTATCCCACCAATTTCACCTCGTTAGGACCAAACTTCTCCTTGAATCTCCTTTCGGTCGGTGATGAGCCTACACCTCGAAAACTGAACCAACTGCAACCGCTATTCTTCGCCCATTTGATGGCTTCCCAGACATAGGCATCATTGGCTCGAAGGTCCTGGTATTTCCGAGGTGTGCCCATATGCATGGCCAGGCATTTATTGCCAAAGACCAAACACAGAATTCCTCCAATGATCTGGCCTTGATAAGAGGCCAAGAAAAGTCTGCCTTTTCCTCTTGTAATGAACTCATCCCAAAGGCATTTCTGGTAGGCATAGCCACGAGACATGAAACCCTTTTCGATTGTGAACTGCTTGAAAATCTCAAAATATGTGTTGAATTCTCTCAGGGAGTCGGCCTGGCGGATAATCACTCCTCGTTTTCGAGACTTGCGCACCGCCTTTCGAGCTTGGCGATCGAGAGAAATGAACAGGGTATCTTCATCCTTAGCTTTCGTAAGATCAACCCTAAAGACATCTCTGGGAGTGTTCCACATTGACCAGCGGTTTGATAGGTGGAGAAAGCCCTCATTTAGAAAAGGATCACCGCTTCTTAGATTGAAAATATCTTTCTCACAAATATTAGGGTCAATTCTTAAGAAAATAGCACGATTTTTTTTTGCCTCGATGCGAACTCTATTTATAATTGCATTCAGCGTTTCTTTATCATGGAGGTCAAATACGGGGCCCCTCGGCGCATACATGATGGAGAGCCCTGTTAACGGAATACGCTTGGTTAGGAGCATGACGGCGCCGGTGATTGAATCGACGCTTTTTGCCAATAAATACGTCGGAGACCATTGATCAATAGCCCGTACCTTACCCCATCCGTAAGCATTCAGAGGATGAGCATTCTCAAATCTGGCAATTTCTCTATCCCAGAAATCCCTTCTTGCTTCATCTATTTCAATGACAGATATCATGCATTATCCGCACGTTGAACGTTCAATCTTTCAATTTCCATGGGTATTTTGTGGCTTCCGCTATTTCAGCATATTCCCTAATTTTTTGTCTGCTTTTAGCTAAACCCTCTTCCAGTGACATTAGTTTCTTAGTGGGCCTCCCCCCCACGATCGTGTAGTCGGGGACATCCTTATTCACAATAGATCCGGGCGCAACGACTGCGCATTCTCCAATGGTCACACCAGGTAGAATTATCGATGCCGCACATACTTGGCATTTCTTCTTTAAAATCACTTTACCATATTTGTAGGGTATATTGTTATCGTAAACATAGTAAATAGCATCATGAGACACGATAATAACATTAGGGCCAATCCGAACGCCATCATGAATTTCAATTAACCATGGACGTGATTCCTCTAAAAATACACCCTGTACTATACGGACATCGCGACCAATTTTCGTACCCCTTAGCCTGTAAAAGAAAATCCGCCATGAATTGAATGGGGCGTGCATAGCTAAGATGTGCAAAGGTGAAGTTGCACGAGAGCTCCATCTTATTTTCCACCATAATTCTGATAGACTGTTTCTCATAAAAATCCTCTATGCTCCAACATAATTATCGTTAAATCATAATATCAGGTAATCATAACTGCTATCTTTAAAGGGCGGGTCTATAGTCCAACCACATAAGAAAAGGGCTAAGTCCGAGAGGGCTCTTCGGGAATTCTTAAAGGACCAATGCGAATCATTTCGCCTGATAAAGCACAATACAAGAAAAGAACAATGTTATATGTCTGTGTCAGAAAAAAAGCACAAACAAGAAAGGCGGAGAGTGAGACTTTTAGACCAGTAGCCAGCAGACGAACATCGGTTGATAAATCATTCGAAATAGACCGTTTTGTAAATCTATTAAGGTTTCGAAAAGAACGAATGATTATAGCTAAATAGACCAGAAAGCCAGGAACCCCAAGCTCAGTTAATACAAGGAGGTAGGAGTTATGGGCTGTTTGCCATCCTGGCCAGTCTATGTCTTCATAGAGTGATTGTGGAAATTTTTGATTCGAAAGATAGTCGCCATAAGCCGTCATAAAAGAGTCAGGCCCGACCCCAAGTACCGGATTGTCTCTGGCAATAACAAGCGCTCTTCTCCATATCAACACACGCCCTGAGCCTGCTTGCATATCGCTTATTCTTTCCTCGAAAATTGTCTGAATCCGCTCCTTATATTCTGAAGTGAGGATTAAAAGGAAGCCCCCCCCTAACACGCCCAATACAATCAAAACTTTTCCTTTGGGAATTGGTATGCCTTTCATGAAAAAGAACATTACGGCAATTACTGCGAGGCCGAGGAGACCTCCGCGAGATTGGGTGGCAATGATTGTAGCGAGACAAGAAATACCGCCGATTAAGCAGAAGATTTTCCAGATACGAGGTCCGCTTCTCATAATTTCAACTATAGCTATTGGCAAAGCGATAACCATAATCATTGCCAAATCGTTTGCATCGTACGTAGATCCTCCTCCGATTCTGCCAACTTGGACAGTGTTACCGATGATTGCAGAAAAAGCCAAAGCAAATGCGCTTAACATAATTACATGTACAATGGTTGCAAAATGATTCTCATCGGTTAGGTGGTTTGAGATGAGAAAAATAAAGATAAAAACCTTTCCGAAATCAAACAGGAATAAAAGACTTTTTTTAGGGTAGTAACCGAAAGGAGTGCAAATAATGGCGATCGCAAAGAAAGCGGTGAACAGTTTAAGCTCAGGTGAAAGTGGCTTGGTCTGCTGCCGTGCGCTTGACAGGAAAAAAGATAAGACGGCAAGTCCTGCTGCTATATCCCCAGGATGAATGATTTTGATCCACTCGAAGATATCTTGAGGCCGTCCGAGTGTAATAAATAACCAGGCGCAGACCATGTAGAAAGAGAAGTTCATAGGATCGGCAAAATAATTTAGGGCAAAATGATTAAAACGATATGAGGCAAAATAATTGAGGACAAAATGATTGGGGATGTCGAGTTTGTTGAGTTACTTCGGTTCTTTGAGTTCGTTCGGTTGCGAGCAACATAGGCAAAATAATTTGGGCAAAATGATTTAGGACAAAGCAATTATGTCATGCACTGTCGGTCTCCAAAGCCAATGCCGTCAGACTGTAAAATGGACCAGAGTGCAGGCAATTCGGAAATCAACGGCTCTACTCGCTCCGGTACGAGGTTGAACGAATATATGTTGCGAACAAGGTGTCTGAACCGTCTCAAGGAGTCAAGGGACGAGATATCCGGATAGGATTAACAACTGCCGGACGAACCCCATTTATCTCTTTTGTCATCTGTTTGATAAGGTCTCTATGCCACATCTCTCCGTCCGGCACGCATTGGTCGATATCCCTGGCAATCAATTCAAATAGTCGCTCGATGCCGGAGTAAAAAGCATGCAGGTTCAGTGCTACCGAATCCAAACAGACATCCATTTGCTCCGGTTCGCTTTTCAGTCATACCCAAGCCGATAAGGCACGCTGAACGATACGATCCAGATCGGTTGCCTCGCCGTGAATTCGCTCTGAAAGCCTGGCATACGGGTTATTCACAGTTCAATCCCGTGCCTCTCTATCGCCCGCTGCAATGACTCTGATGCCGACTCAATTTCCACAAAATCGACCGGATGATCGATCATCTCTTCTTCGGTAACCCGCCATGCTTCCCAATAAGATGCCTTTTCTAACCCTTCGATCGCCAAGTCTATATCAGACCCAACACCATTCCACGGTTCAGCGGCGAGTGAGCCGAAAAGTATAACACGTCGCACTCCGAATTGAGATTTCAGAATCGCCGCGACTTTTTTTGCCCGCGCCAAAAGAGTATGGCGCTTTTTTCTATCGTCTGAAGACAGAACTGGAGATGGACGCCGAGAAGCAACTCCTACATATTGCCCTAAATCCTCGCGACTTAGTTCTAAAGCTGTTTTCCCCATATTCATGAAATCTTCCCCTTGTAAGGTCCTCAATGTGTTTGACCTTTAATACTGCGAAAAGGTCAAGCATTTTCCAATTCTTGCTTTTGCCTCATGAGCCTGTCAGTGACCTCTCTTGCAAATCGCCAGTCTAAATAGTCGTCTTCTTCTTCGAATACCTCTTCATCTTTTAGGCCTTCGATCTTGGCCTGAAATTTGTCGAAAGATAGGGCGTATTTGGCTTTGAAACGATTGTTTTCAGCCACGTATTTTTCGATTTTGGCCATCAGAAGCAGCAGAGCCTGGTTCTTGACAAAGGATTTCAAATCCTTAAAACCAAACTGAGCAATGATCGCCTCTGACTTTTGTGCAAATTCCATATCTAAAGAAGTGTCCATAGATCTTCTCCGGCCCCAAGGTAGAACTCTATGAGGTTCCGATTGCGGGTTCATAGGGTTTCATTGCAAAATGGGCAAAATGATTGAGGGCAAAATAATTGGGTTTATTGAGTTCGCTAAGTTGCGAGAAACAGACAAAATAATTATGCCGAAAAAATTATAGAAACTTCGGGGTAAATCGTATGGGGCGGAAATTCGTTGACGCTTGAGTATAATTTATGTTAAAAATTTGGTACAATTATTATTATCAAAAAGGAGGTGAAGAATATGCAGACAGGATTACGGCCTAAGACAGCCAAGCTTAACGTTCAGATATCTCTGGAGCTTAAAGAGAGACTTTCCTGCCTATCTTCCTTTCAGGGGAAAAAGGTTTCTGCTCTGGTTCGCGAATCCATCGAAGAAAAGCTCAGGCAAATCGACAACCAGATATTTGAGGAAAAGATGAGGCGTGCCTATCAAGGACTGGCACAGGAAAATATGGCGATTTTAGATGACTTCAAATGCGTGGATTCCGAGAACCTTTAAGGAGGTAGTATGATGACCGGCGTTAAAATCAAGCGTGGAGATATCTATTACGCGAACCTTGACCCTGTTGTCGGAAGAGAAACAGGGAAAACCCGGCCCGTCCTTGTGATTCAAAATGACATTGGAAATATGTACTCACCGACTACCATTGTAGCTGTCCTTACAGAATACTCAGAAAAGAAGGCTTCCTATCCCATCTGCGTTGTTGTTAAAAAAGAGAGTGGGCTCAAAAAGGATTCTATCGTCAATTTATCCCAGATCAGAACGATCGATAAGAATAGGCTGATCACCCCAAAATTAGGTTCTCTTACACTGAATCTTATGAGTGAGGTCGATGAGGCATTAAAAAACAGCCTAGCGCTTGGTTGATGATGGCAAAATTATTGTTAGAATGAATATTAAAGCAAAATGATTTTGGTCAAAATAATTATTAGAAGGAGCATTTAAGCAAAATAATTTAGGACAAAATGATTATTAGAAGAATATTCGAGCAAAATAATTTAGGGCAAAATGATTAGAGGAAAGCCGATTAGCGTAACAAGGACTTAAACAAGATTTTTTCGTGGTCGAAATTGATCCATTGTATGGCCCTTAGCGGGGTGTGGCTGAGGAAGCTTTGAAGATGACGCTCGTAAAAAGGGATGGCTTTTGTTGCTGATGATATTTTGAAGCCGACTTCAGGGTTCAGCAGGTGCATGTGTTGCGTGCCGAGGACGCGGGAGTCGATTATCACTGGAATTTTTTTAATAACGTACTCAAAGCCGCCACGGAAATGGGTGATAGCGTCATAGAAAAGGTTGGTGTCCAGGAAAGCGCCCCATTCGGTCAGCAGGGTCGCCATCAGATCTTTAAGCCAGATACTGTCCTCATCAATATCCTTCCATTTCTGATCATCAATAGTGAAGTTGCATCTCTTTTCTGGTGTCAGCTTTGTAGAGAGGAAATAGTGCTGAACGGACTGAGGGCGCATATTGATGAGTTTGCCATGATGCATGCCCATGAGAAGGAGATAATTAAGGGCCTGTTTTCGATGTTGGCCGATGATGTCCTCGACTGCCTTCAATTCGTACATTATCCGCCTATCAACAAGCAGATCGATATAGTAAGTCTTTTGGAATCCCCTGTACGAAACCCGGATCGGCACTTCAGTCGCAACCTCGCCCAAGGCCATTTCCCCACAACGGTAAGCAAGCTCATTCTGATATATTTTTTCGTCACAGAATCTGCCCAGCTCTTTATGAATCTCAAAGACCAGCCCCATAATCTTATGGTCAATCGAATGAAATTCATCCTCCGAAATGGATCTAATCGTCACCCTGGGCTCAATGGGCATTACTGTTGTCCCTTTCAATCATTTTCCCAACGTCTCTCCTACCCTTCCAAATCATTTTTTTTAAAAATCATTTTGACCCAAATTATTTTGCCAACGCCTTTCTGCACTTCCAAATCAGTTTCTTTTATTTTAAATTATTTTGTCCTAAATTATTTTGCCATATAAACATTTGGCCAAGATCTATCCCCGATTTACCCAGTCATTTTCTTTAAATTATTTTGTCCCAAATTATTTTGCTAAAATGCTCATATCCCTCTAAATCATCTTGTTATCTTTGGGGTTTCCACGCCGTATACCTCTCTCCTGTCAGGTATTTGAACCAGCCCACCACATAAGCCAGATTAACCGTAAGAAACTCACGGCAGACCCCAATCCATCTCCCCTGGCCTTCCGGCCTTTGCAGAAACCCGATCAGCGCACACCCATAGAAAATCCCCTGCAACGCCAACATGATTTTGTAGAAGGCATCGCTTTCAAAGGCAAGAAGCGTATTGGTTAACAACAGCGCCAGCAGGCAAAATGGTACCAGTAATTTCATGATCTTGTGTGAAAATAGCTTGAAAGAGAATAGCGGATACTGCAGAGGATTCAACAGGTGCTTGTGCTTGAAAATGGCTCGAAGGGTCCTGGTCGTGATACGGATCTGTCTCTGGAATTCATCTATTTGGACTGCTGCCTCTTCGGTACAGAAAACGGATGGTTCCAGTATGGCCCTGTAGCCCTTTAATATGACATGAAACGGAATCACCAGATCATTGATGTCATCGGGTTTGAGCGGTGAAAATAGGGCTTTGCGAATGGCAAAAACGGCGCCGTCTGCCCCCACGCAGGAGCCGGTTCTGGTTTCCAGAGATTTGGTTAGCCGTTCAAGTCTGGAATAGAGGCCTGTGGCACTTGTCGATTTATCTTCCTGTAACGCAACATATTTCGTGCTGCCGGTGACAAGACCGATGTGAGGGTCGGCAAATGGGCGGACAATTTGGCGTATGAGGTCCTTATCATAGAATGCGTTGGCGTCGGAGAAGATGATTATTTCACCCTTGAGTTGGGGGACAAAATCGTTGAGACAGGCGGTTTTGCCTTTGTGGTGTTGGGAGATGCAGGGCTTAATTCTGTTCGATTGCTCTGCAAAATCATTAATGATTTCATTTGTGTTATCAGTAGATCCGTCTGAGATCACCGCGATTTCAAGAAAGTCGCAGGGGTAATCCAGCGCCAGTGCGTTCTCTATCTTTTTGGGCAGAAGTTGTTCTTCGTTGAAGGCAGAGATGACCAAGCTGACCGATGGCGTGATGTCGGATTTCTTAATAGGGGCTTTTATAAAAAATGCGATTAACCAAAGGCATAGCGGGTAGACTGCATAGGTATAAAAAATGGCGAATGCGCTGAGCCAAAAAATGGTTTGTAATCGCAAAATAATTTAGGACAAAATAATTGGGTTTATTGGGTTACTTGAGTTTATTGAGTTTATTGAGTTTCCTGAGCAATTTCTCCAATCAACTCTGTAATTTCTATTCTGTCCTTTTTTGAGACAAATGGGTGGATTGGCAGGGTGACGAGTTGTTGGCTGTATTGTTTAGCTACAGGGAACTGCTGTTCCGCAAAGGCGTTTCTGAGCGCTGAGATGCCATTGATGGAATCAGGATAACCGGGCATAATGCCGAGACCTTCTTGTCCACTTTGTCTCAGGATGGATTTTCTTAAGGAAGTATCCACAACCCTTATGGGGAAACGAATGAGATCTGGGTCAGGGTGATGGTTGATGGTTGACAGCTCATGGGTTTTGAGATTGTGAACAAGTGTTGACAATGCGTTTAAATGTCCTTTGCGGGCTTTCTGAAACCTTTCTATTTTGGTCTTCCAGTTTCTGGCCACCCCGGCCTGAAAAGGGGACATCCGTCTGATGTTGAAATCCGGATCATAAATCGTTGCGCCGAGGCTGAGAAACGGAAGTGATTTGGGAAGCCAGAAGAGGGTTGGGCGCATAAATAGACTTAGTAAGATCGCTTCAATAACTAAATTGAACAACTCGAGATTGTTGTAGCCCGGGATATGGGTTAGAAGCGCGGATATTTTTTGGGCAATGTCATCCCTGTTGGTAAGGATAATGCCGCCTTCCACAGTTGATAGCGCTTTTCCTCGGCCCAAGCTGAAAAAGCCCACATCCCCGAACGTTCCAAGTTTCTTGTTTTTCCATCTGCCCCCCATAGCCTGGGCAGCGTCCTCGACGATGACAACTTCAGCGTCACCCATCAAGGACCGAAGATGGTCAATGTCAGAGGGAATGCCGAAGAGGTGCGCGGGGATAACCGCGAGGAACCGTTTGTTGGGTTCATCGAGTTCGTTGAGTTGCTTGGGTTTATTGGGTTTGTGGGTTAGAGGGTGGAGGAGTTTGGATAACTGGTTGTAATCGAAATCGAGCGTTCCGGGATCCATGTCGCATAGTTGAATGTTGAGACCGGCGCGGACAATGGCTGAGGGAACCGAGTAACAGGTGTAAGCCGGAATAATAACCCGGTCTTTGTTTGGATGCAGTTCCTTCAGGGCTTTGAGAATGAGTGTCAAGGCCGCTTTTCCGGAAGATACCAGGAAGCAGTGTTCTGCTCCAAAGTAGTCTTTAAGTCCGGCCTTGAATCGTGTAAGTTCCTGTTGGCCGTGATGCAGGGCCGAGATGCCTGAGAGGATATCCCGTAGACGAATGGGTGCGGCGGCAGGGGGGAGGGTTCTTCCTATGCGCATCAAGGGAACCCGCTTATAGTCCAATATGTTTTCTGATCACAGGTCCTATTACTCGTGTGAGGGGAACAGGCAATTTTTGCCAGCAAGTTATGAAGGATTCAAACCTGGATTTTTCAGTCGGTTCGTCACTGATTTGTTGACCATTCAGCGGAATATAGTACCAGTGCAATGTAGCGGGTTTTGCGCCCCACTGTTCCTTGAATTTGTATGTGCCTTCACCAGGGGTGGACCGGCCAAAGTCAAACCAGGCGAGGCCGTTGTTGCAGGCATATTCCAACATGCTCCAGTAGAGAAGCATGTTGGGGTTGAAATGGCTGTATTCTCTCAGTGAAGAGGCCCAGGGGTTTTCCAACATGCCTTTGAAGTGGATGATCAGGCTGCAGGATAGGGGTTGATTGTCTTTATAAGCCAGGACGATCTTCGCACGGCCTGGAAATTCCTCAAAAACATTTCTCATCAATTTGATAGAGTGTACGGGTGAGCCCAGATCCCTCATGTTTATCGAAAAAACGTTGTAGAAATCCTTCAGCAGTTCAAGCCCCCCGGTTTTTGCAACCAACCCCTCTTTCATCGGCTTCATGATCTGACTTCTGAGCTTGGATTTGAATGATTTCAGCAATATGTCGGAAGCATCAGGAAGGTCGAGGAGCATACGGACTTTGTGCGACTTGGTCACAACAGGAATAGAGTTTATTGGGTTCGTCGGGTCGCTTGGGTTCGTTGAGTTGCTTGAGTTTGTTGGGTTTGTTGGTTTAAGGAACGAAAGAGTCTGGGCGTGGCGGAGTTCGATGGTGTCGGCTTTCAGTTGCCGGCCGAGCTTTATTGCATAGAGCAAGAGCGCCTGTTCGACTTCTTCATTATCTGCCAGTATGCCGCCGAGGTCAAAGAACGGCATGGATATGAGGCTGTTGCCGAAAAGGAAGTGTTTCAGGTGGACGAGAGGGAGGAGGCCGACGATCTGGATACTGGATACTGGATGCCCGTTGCTGGTCGTAGCGAAGCGGAGATCCCGCAGCAGGCGGGATTGCTGGATACTGGATGGTTTCGAGGGAACATGTCTGGTGGCGGCGAGGTAATAGCTTTTGTGGCCATATGTTCTTTCGATCACGTTTCGCCAGCCGTAGAGATGATAGAGCGTGGCCTGAGGATGTGAGTGTACGTATGCATCCCACATGTCGGCATCGGTGGATTGAATCTCTCGAATGTGCACATTCATCAAATTTTTAGACAGGATTTAAAGGATAACCAGGATCAAAAGGATGACGACTGTAACTCAATGAACCCAACAAACCCAACGGACTGAAGTAACCGTAATTATTTTGCCCTAAATTATTTTGCCATCTTGCTTTTCTGGTATAGGAATGAATTGAAAATCGCTCAGCAGCTTCTCAAAGCGCCCTTTGGTTTTTCTCAGATTTGTATAATGCCGGAATCTGGAGAGGATAGTGGCACGCTTTATTTTGGGTTGTTCCGGGTCAATCTCCCAGGGGTGAATAAAGAAAACAAAGGGATGGTTCTCTCTCTTGTTGATGCTTAACAAGGCTGTCTTTGTGAATTGGTAAGGAAAGATCCTGAAATAGCCGCCGCCCGACACAGGGATATTGCGACCCAAAAAGCGGGCGGTTGAAATGGGGTATTCGATGATATCGTGACCGGGGACTTTGAATTTGAATCTGGGGGCACCGGGCATGCCGTACCGGTCATGATAGATCGGGAAAACGCTTGAGCTGAACTCAAAGCCCAAGTCTTCAAGAATACCATATGCCCATAGGGATTGTCTGGTAATGGAGTAACTCGGGGCGCGGTAACCCAAAACGGGTTTTCCGGTGATCTCCTCTAAGACATCTTTCGCCCGGCGGGTGTCCTCCCTGAATTCATTGGGAGAAAGGGTGTATATAAGCCGGTGTTGATAGCTGTGGCACCCGATGGGGTGACCTTTTTTCATGATCTCTCTTACAACATCAGGATATCTTTCGCCTGTCCAGCCCAAGACAAAAAATGTGGCCTTTACATGATGTTGATCCAGGGCTTCGAGAATGACTCTTGTATTTTTGATTACCCTTGAAGAATACCGATCCCACTTTGTGAGGCCGACGAGAGGTTCAAAGGCGGAAACCTGGTAGTAGTCTTCGACATCAACGGTGAGGTAGTTTTGTATCACGGCAAGGCAATCGGGTTGCTTGGGTTTATTGAGTTACTTGGGTTTATTGGGTTCGTTGGGTTGTATATGCTCAATAAAAGGGGCGGAAACCAGGAATCGCAAAATGATTGAGGACAAAATAATTGAGGGCAGGATGATTAAAAAACACACGAAGCCCGGCATGGCTCCGCCTCTTGGGTTACATGGGATTACATTATGTAACTCATTTTAACCGTTAAAAATTTCAGAAATATATCGGCTGTGCCAACAAAGGGCCATGCCGTGTTTACTTTAGTTGTCTTGCGGGCAACTCTATACTATCAGAAGTTTATTTGCAATAGGGATGGCAATTGAGCCCTAATGAGGCCGTTGCCAATCCATCATACTTTTTATTAATTATTTTGCCCTAAATTATTTTGCCATCCAACTGCACATGATTGTTGCTATTTTCTGCCGAATCTATTATAAGTATGAAGAAACCTTTGCAAAAAGCCCCCTTTCGGATAATATCTGCTCTGCGAGGGGATGTTTACCTTTTGACAGGATGATAAAAGGTACATGGCATGAAAAAGGGTCTGCTTCAGGTTATGGGACAGTTGCTGCTGGTGGTGACATTCGCCTCCGTCACATATGCCGAGTTCGGCCTTCTGCTGGGCTCTTTTAAGAGCAGAGAAAATGCCGAGAACTACGCGGCCAGGATTGTAAAGGGCCTGGTCGAGCGTCCCTGCAATGCCTTTGTCGAGGGAATCGAGCTGCCTGGCAAAGGCTTCTGGTATCGGGTCTGTTTGGGACCTTTTGTTACCAGGAATGAGGCGCTGGCCGAAAAGCAGGTCCTTGATTCAAAAAAGATTGCCACAGGCATGATCGTTGTCAAGACCAGGGCCGATGCCAGGGCCGTTGCTGAGGTAATGAATGGCCCTAAGTCTCCAAATACCCTGATCTCTTCGTCTGAACCTACCGAACCGACATCCGTCTCCGAAGATAAAACCATTGTTGAAAACGCAAAAAGGACCAAGGATATCACTCTGACATGGGATGCTCAAAAAGACCCGGCGCCTGCCGGATATAAAATCTATTACGATACGAAATCAGGACCGCCTTACAACCCTGCCTCCGCCGACTATGCATTTGAGGGTCCCCCACCCATTATTGTAAAGGGCGACATTACCGAGCTAACCCTCCACGGCCTCACGGACAATAAGGATTATTTTTTCGCCATCACGGCTTTTGATTCAGCTGAAGGCCCTGAAAGCTCTTTTTCCAACGAAGTAATCACGCTTCCCGAGGCACGCCCGCCTGCCGGCCCCCCGGTCGCGCCCAAACCAAAACAAATTCTGAAGAATGAGCAACCGGCCGAAAGCAAACAGGCATTGGCTGTCGAGCCGTTGGCTCCGAAATCTGATTTAGAAAAGCCGGATACCCTTGCGGAAGAAAAGCCCGGCGGTGCGATGCCTGCTGATTTTTCTGTGGATGCTGACGATTCGGGTCTTCTGGCAGCCGGGGATACATTGGAGATCGAGGTTCCGGGTCAGCCGGAAATGAGTATGGCCTACGATGTTGCCCCGGATGGAAACATCTATATGATGAGTATCGGCAGGGTTTCGATTCAGGACTTGAGCCTTGCGAACCTGGAAAGGAGTCTGACGCAGAATCTCAAGCGATTTATTGATAAAGGGGAAAAGATTTCCATAAAGTTGGTTAAAAGGGAACGATATGTTCAGATCACAGGCGGAGTCCGCTATCCAGGGTGGTATAGGGTTCCGGCGACCAGCACACTGAAAAAACTGTTTCAAACAGCAGGCGGCCTATTGGAGGGGGTCACTTATTCAGGGACGAAGCTCAGACGGGAAACCAGGGAAGGGTATCGGGATATACGTATAGGCGATGGAAAGGTTGTTCTCCGGCCCAACGACATGTTGATCGTGCCGTCTCCTGAGGTGTACCAGAAAAAGGTGGACAGTGGGGACCTGCTTTTCATCAATGTGCCGGGAAGAGGAGAGGGGAAGGATCAATATCTTCAGGAGAAGATGTATAAGCTCAATCAGTTTGAAGTGGACAATAATGGCTACGTGTACATCCCGGACGTGGGCCACATTTATGTCAACGACCTTACTACGGCCCAGATCAAGGAGGCCATTGCAAAAAAGCTTCCCAAATACCTTGCCCGGGATACCAAAATGGAGGTCAGCATCATTGAAAAACGGCAGTTTGTTCAGGTGTTGGGCCACGTCGCCAATCCCGGCGTATACATCGTAAGAGAGGGCGCCAATGTCCAGGCGGCCCTTAACCTGGCAGGCGGCGCAGTGGACGGGGCCGTTATGAGCGATGCCAGGATTCTGAGGAAAAGGGGAGAAGCGACCGAACGGATCCCGATCAATCTCTATCAATTTACCATCACCGGCGATCCCAGACTCCTGACCCCACTCCATGAAAACGATATCATGTTTATCCCTATTTCCCCCAACTTCGGGAACATCAAGCGGACCCTCATGCCCTGGACCCCCCCCCCTGAAAAACTGGAAGAGGACGTCAAAAGCAAGGTGCGGATTTTTGGCGCGGTCAAAGATCCCGGGACTTATGAACCCAAGGAAGACATGAGCCTCTTAGACCTGATTATTTCGGCAGGCGGAGAGACGGATGGGGCTGATCTGAGCAAGGTCCTTATTATCAGGAAGGGCACGATTGATCAGACATTCAACCTGCTACTATTTTTCAATAAAGAAAGCGACGAACCGCTTCCCAAGATCAAGAACGGGGATACGGTCTATGTGAAATTCAGGGAGTTGACCATCTTCGAACCCGAGGAAGATAAGGTCTTTTACGTTGTTGGGGAAGTCAGAAGCCCCGATCAGTATAAACTGGCCGACAATATGACCCTTTTTCAGGCCATATCCTTAGCCGGCGGATTGACTGAATGGGCCGACTCGGAAAATATCACCATCGTCCGCATGGTGAACGGAAAACAGGAGAATTTTCGGTACAGTTTTGAAAACGGGATTGCCGGAAGGCTCCCTGAGTGGAACATCTATATTTACCCGGGCGATACGATATATGTGCCGTGACGCGCAGAGCGCCGAGCGCATGGCGCTTAGCGGAAGGCGGGTAGCGTAAGACGCAGGGGGCAGGGGGCGAAGAGCAGGGAGCTGGGGGCATAGGGCGAAAGGTGTTCTGCGAAAAGACGATGGCCAATGGGGCGGGGATGGGGCCCTTGGATGAGTAACGGAATTGAAAACAACACCAGGGAAAATGTGTGTCATTATTGGGGCCTTTTTGGCCATTGTGCATATGATCCCTGTCGCTTTTTACTTTTCATCACATCTCGCCCACTGGTTCGTTCAGCCCATCCAGGCACAGAGCCCTCCTTTTGAAAAGCAGCAAACCGGCACCAATAGCAAGAGTGTTTTACAGACCATTCGGGGCGGGCGACACAGCGAATATGCCTCCATTGTGTTTCAGTTTTCCGAAGGTGTTGCCTTTGACCAGCCAGCAGTGAAGGCCGATGAGCTCCGTTTTGTGTTGCAAAACGTATCCACCGCACTTCCAGCCTTTCGCAGATACAAGACATTTGATTCATGGGTGAGACTGCAAACCGTCGGAGACGGGGTTTCGGTTCGGATCGGCCTCCCTGATGGCTATGCAACTTCGCGCACCTTCCTGATGGAAGACCCCCATCGGCTGGTGGTCAATATCTATGACAAGGCGAGTGAACCCCCAACCGAACCTCGGATATCGCCGCCTCGTCTTCGCATGTCGATCCCTCATAAGCCCAGGCCATGGAAAGACGCCCGCGACGACGCCTCTGTCACGCCCAACAAAACCCAATTTGTTCACAATGAAGCCGACCAGGCTCGCCTGAACGAGGATTTTCCCGAAGGGGCTGACACAGATGAACCCCCGGTGGATCAGGCGCCGGGCAAAACCGGGCCAGGCGGTGGAGGGGGGATGTCCGGGCACGCCGGCGGATCGGGCATGGGTTCTGGCGGCGGGGGTGTCAGTTCGCCGTCCAAGCGATACCGGGTCAGGATTACCCCCAAGATCAGCGTCAAAGGGGAATACGATGACAATATCTTTTTGTACAAGGACAATCAGAAGGGCGATTTCATCACCACGGTATCGCCCGGTCTGTTGCTGTATATGGATTCCGGGAGAAACGGTCTGGAACTGGAGTATACCTTTGGCTGGGTGAGATACCATGATCTCTCTGAAAATGATTTTGTGAGGCATAACGGTCGCCTGAAATTCTGGCAGCGATTGTCCCGGCACCTCACCTTCAACCTGTCGGACAGCTACCTTAAGTCCAACGACCTCTTTGACCAGGACCTTCCCCCGGATCTGAGGCCCCAGCGGATCCGGCATACCGCGGCGCCCTATCAGAGAAACGATTTCAATACGAGTCTCGATTATCAGTTCGGCCCCCAAAGTCGTCTCTCCGTCGGGTACAGACATGGATACCTGGACAATGACGATCCTTACCTGGAGGACGTTGTCGAACACAGTCCCTACGCGAAACTCACCTACTGGGTCAATAAGAAGGACGGTTTTGAATTGGGCTATAAATACAGACGGTTTGATTACAGCCTCGGAGAAACATACGGAGGCGGCAATGTGGACCTGGACGCCCACGACGTGGATGTGGCGTACATGCATCGGTTCGGCCGCCAGGCCACCGTCCGTGTCCGCTACGGTTTCGCCAACAGGAACTTCAAGGGGATACCGGTAAGCTATCACATACACGACGCCGGCGTCGGCTTTGAATACGGCTTCTCCAAGTCCATGATCCTGGCCATGGACATCGGTTATTTCAGCCCCACGGGCATCGACATCAACCCGGGGCTTGAATATACGGGAAGGTTTGAGAAGAGATTCAGGCGGGGAAGGGCCTTTATCTCAGCCCGGAGCGGCTGGGATGAAGGCTTTATGGATGTGGAACCCCGGGCCTTTACTCGGTACTGGGGGGGAGATGCCGGCGTCGAGTACGAACCGGTACACGACCTTCAGGCCTATGCCGGCGTGGACTATCGCAAGAACGATTATGCCCTTCAAGAACAGGAAGACGATGATACGGTCGGCGGACGGTGCGGGATCAGATACCGCTTTCTCCGCTGGTTCTCCGCGGATCTTGGATATGCGCACCGAAGGCGGGTCAGCAAGGATCCCAATAATGAATATGGCGACAACCGGTTTACATTAACGGTTACCGCTGCAAAGCCGCATCCGTATAACTGGGAGTTTTAGGGGTGATTATTCTGTTGGTGTTGGCAGCGGTTCCAGTTTCACCCTTCGGTTGAGGGCCCTGCCCTCAGCGGTTTCATTGGAGGCTTTAGGCGTCGAACACCCATATCCCGCGGTAGAAAGCCGATCGCTTCGAATCCCCTTTTTGACCAAGTACCCCCGAACTGCTTTTGCCCGTTCCTCGGAGAGCTTACGGTTGTAGGCCTCAGTCCCGACGTTGTCTGTATGCCCCTCAATCACTATCCTCAAAGACGGATTGTTGTTCAATATCGCCACGACTTCATCAAAGATCGGGTAGAAGCGGGGTTTGACCTCGCGTTTGTCAAAATCAAAAAAGGCCTCATCAATAACCCAGCAACCCTCTGTGTCAACCCGTGCACCCTTTGGCGTACCAGGACATTTGTCCCGGTAATCGGGAACGCCGTCGCTGTCGCTGTCCAAAGGGCACCCTCTGCTGTCGACTTCGACCCCTGGCGGGGTGCCGGGGCATTCGTCTAAATAATCGGGAACGCCATCGCCGTCGCTGTCCAAGGGGCAGCCCCTGGCATCCACCGCCACCCCAAGGGGGGTTCCGGGGCATTCGTCTATATCGTCGGGGACCCCATCGCAATCAGAGTCTTTGGGTTCGGTCGAGGCGGCAAGATAATTGCGGATCCGGACATTGTTAAACATGGCCGTCACCTGTTTGGTAACCGCTCCGTCGCAGCTATCGTCAATATCGATGGCATCGTTGGTCCCCTGAAAGTCCAGGATGTCCCCATCTCCGGTTATTGCCCTGAGGTTGAGGCTGCAGCCGATCTCCCTGGCCTTCCAATCCAAAGAAGCATCTGTTACGGCGAACTGGAGTATTCTGGGCATTCTTTCCGTCAGGTGGATGTCCTCCTTTTTTAAGGCAAGTTGGATTGATCTGAATTTTTGGGTCCACTTGGAGACAGGCACGGAAAACCTGAGCATGTCCCAAGCGTCCCTGTCTGTGGCAATGCCTCCTCTTTCGAGTTCGCTTTTGAAAAGGTCCATGACCGTGTCGGCCGGCCATGAACTGACCAGGTAGATCTCACGAACTCCGGAATTGTCCTTTGGCCCGTCTCCTGACATGCAGCATCCCCTTTCCCCGAATCTCATGTGGTCGATCCTGAAACCCTGGGGGAGCGTCGGACAATAATCGCGGTGGTCCGGCAGGCTGTCCCTGTCAATATCCAGGGGACATCCCAGGGTGTCCACTGCGACGCCTTGGGGTGTGCCCGGGCATTTATCCAGGTAGTCGAGGACCCCGTCTCTGTCCGTGTCCATGGGGCATGACCTGGCGAGGAACCCAGTCAGAGACGAGGCCTTCTCATCAGGGGTCATGGTGAGCTTGAGGATCAGGGGGAGTTGGTCCGTAACTGCAACGCCTCTTTTTCCCAGTTCGTTGGTCGCGACGCCCACGGCAGTATCGGTCCACATCTTCAGATTTCCCCACCAGGGGTGGGTGAATGACCCCAACAGTCTCCAATCCGTATCGGTTTGGGCATTGATGATAACGACTGATCTTGCGATATTCAATTCAGGCTTGAGAATCATCCCGGGTTTTATGGGGATCTGTTGAGGCGTATAGAAGCGATCCGAAGCCTCGGGTTCGTAATAGGTCCGGTGCTCGCAGCCCCACGAGATGATCCCTGCGAACAGGATCGAAAGGCCTAACACTATGGATTTTAACATGTAAGCCCCATTTCAGGTCATAGTGTTGAATAAACTCAGGGGGTTCACCCCAATTCGAAATATTTGGAATAGTGGAATGGCCGAACGTTTACGCTTTTTTATCTCTTTGTGGCTCTGTGGCTTTGTGTGACATATTTTTTCAATTGCAGTTGTACCTCGATCGTCTATTTGCTTTTTGGTTCCTCGCTGTTGGGCAGAATGACATCGGTATTGATGACCCATGTGCCCCCTTTGCCTTCGCATGTGACCTGATCCCTTGCCACGGGGATCCATATCCCCTCCTTGGCCTCGCAGTCGGCCGGATTCTCTGCCCTGGGCAACCACTTGTGACCCTTTTCCTTGCATAAAGGTTGGTCCATTTCGGGGATCCACTTCCCGCAGTTCTTTTCACACTCGGCCTTGTCCTGGCCCTCGGTCCCTTCACAGTGAGCCCCGCCAACCCGATTGCCTTCGGAATCCGTACAGTATCCTGAGTCCGGTTCCCCATCAGATCCTCTGCAATAGGCCGTGTCCGGGTCCCCGCCCGGCCCCAGGCAATAGGCACATCGATAGGCATCTCCCCGCAGGCCTTCGCCGGTCCCCAGATTGACAAAGAGGTGCGTGGCCCCGATTTCAGCGGCATTGTCGAGCAGTTCATTCAGGGCGTTATTGTAGGCGACGTCACGCCATGCCACGTAGGAAAGGCAGCACCCGCCCCATAGGAAAGACGCCCCCCTCACCGTTCCAAGAAATTCACATTCCGATTCAACCCGCTGGATCTGAACGGCGGAAACCATATACACCCGGGATGCCCGCGTGGAAAGATCGGATGCGCAGGAAGTCAGCAGGAGCGAGATGAGCAGGCAGGGGAGAAGGGCCATGGATTTCATATGAAAGGCTGCGTTTCTCTTTTTGTTCATAAGAATCTCCGCACACACGAGGTCGCTTTCCATGTCTTCGGGATATGGGGTCTCATTGTGAGGGCAAAGGACAAACAGAACGCGTTCATCGATCAACCGGATTATATGGGCGGCAGGCTCCCCTGTCAAGCCGGGATTTTTGCTCGAACCTGAGATTGACGCTCTCTTCCAACAAACTCATGTGACCGTCGCCTTCCCGCTCTTCAGCGGCGCCGGATCGAGGCGCAAACCGTGGGCAGTGCATAAAGGCCTCAGGCGAGCAGAAAACAGAATCGGCTATAAAGTGCGGAGTGCAGGTTCTTTCAAAAGCCATTCATCCATCGTCAATCCATATCATATCTTTGGAATATGACCGAATATGGGGACCTCAACCGCTGTGGTGACGTCCTTTTCGTGACGGATAGGGTTCTTAAGAAAATCAAGGCCAAGGACGATGCCTATGCCCACTCCCAGTCCTCCAAGAATCCCGGCCAACAGGATCTCGTGTTTGACTGTCTTTGCAGGGGCCCCCGGTGAGGTGGGGGAATCCAATAGCTTGATGTTCTCTGCAATTCCTGCCTCCTCCATCTGCAGTTTGAGAACGATCTGATCCAGATACTCAAAACGCTCTTTGGCGCCCGTTACCTGACCATGAAGCCGTGCAAATTCGGACTGAAGTTCCATGTCTCCCAGAAGCCCTGATTCAGGGCTCATATAAGTCGGGATTTCATAATGGTTCCTGAAATCCATTAGTCTTTTTGCAGCTTCGTTCAGGTGCTTGCGGGCCATATCCCTTTGCTCTAAGGCAAACTTCTTATCAATTCGGATTGCCTTCTTGTTTTCTTCGAGGTTTCTGGCCATCCACACAGAGACATAGCTCTTTACGATTATGGGCGCCACATTTTTGTTGGCGGACGTTGCGGTGATCCAGATCATGGCGTTTTTGGATTTGCTTTTGATGATGACCCTGTTCTGCAGAGCGCTGATCCGTTCCCTTGTTTTCTCCTCGGGGGGGGCGGCAATAGATTCTCGGCCCTCCGGGTTGTCTGAAGAGAAGAGCCATTTAAGGCCGATCCAGCTTTTCGCCACGGTTTTAAGGCCGGTGACGATCTGCGCATAAGGATCCAGATTGATATCCAAATCTTCCTTGGCCTTTTCGGGCAGTATCTTGAGGACCTCTGTGATCAACGGGATGCTTCGAAGGGATTCCGCTTCAGAAAGGACATAGGTTTCATCGGCGGTTCTCGGCACCATGGGATTGGTTTGGGTTCCAGAAGAGATCTTGGAGCGGGGTTCCTGGACCAGAAGACTGGCGATGCTGTAGAATTCAGGTTTGATAAACGAACTCAAGATGAGTGAAACAATACTGCCCGAGATGAAGAAAGCGATAACCAGCCACTTCCTCTCCAGGATCGGCGTGAGGTATTTTGCCGTCAGAAAAGAAATGTCTAACGGTGACTGCTTCGCTTCTGTCTGTCCATTCATTTCTTGAGACCGTTCACGGATTCAATATAAGTCGATCGCTGCTTTCCACTCGACGGTTTGACAGGGTTCCATCAAAATTGCCGGTTGTACACAATGGCATCCACGTCTCCTCCCCCGTCTTTAATGGCATCCACAGCATCGATCAGCATGGTCTTGGACGTTATTTTGTCTTGAACAACGAGGACCACCAAATCGCACAACGTGCTCAGATAAACCGGGTCCACATTATTGATATTGCTGATCAGGACCGGCGACGTATCTATAATAATCAGTTCAAACTCGCTCCGCATGTCATGCAGCATATTTTTTATGAATGCACGATTCAGAAAAAAAGACAACTCATGACTCGGCTCGCCGGCAGTGATGACTTTCAGCTCCGCAAGGCCGGTGTCCTTTATGGCGTCTCTCCAGTCCATCAGATCCATTGCGATTTCATTGAAACCTCCTGCCAGTGCAAGGCCGAATGCCTTATGGAGAAAGGGACGCCGCATATTCAGATCGATGAGAACGACGCTCATGTTGGTGAAATAGGCGGCGTTAAAGCCCAACACGGAGACCAGAAAGGTATTGCCTGCATCGTCGTGAGGGCTGGTGATCAGGACCGTTTTCTGCTTATTCGCCTGAAGCGCCTTGACCACATTCTCTCTGATCCTGTTAATTTCTGCGTACCGGTAGGCCTTGCTCAGCTTGTTTCTCAGGTGAGCCCCTATTTCCGATGCGTCTTCATCACGGGGTGGGGAAATCTGTCTCTGCCGGACCGGTTCTTCAAGGGACGGGATTTCGGCGTCTTTGTGATCCTCCGGTCGAACGCCCAGGTCTTTCATGTCGATTCCGGTGAGGGGATTGATGCGGTCGACGTCTTCCTCTCTGGAACCGGTCCTCGGTCTTCTTTTCAGGATGCTGATATCATTCAGATCAACTCCATTGATGGGACTCACGCTGGAGAGCTCAAGCTCCTTCGAAGGCTCCCTTTCCGTGTCGGGTCTTGAGATGGCGATGCTCTCCATGTCAATCCCTTCAAAGGGATCGACATCGATCGGTTTGGGGATTGACCCGAACAGGTCGCTGGTCGTAACCTCCGATCCGTTGCTACTTTCTGGCGTTTTCTTTCTCGACAATTTGCGCGATTTCCTTTGCCAGGGCTGCATGATCCTTGGCGCCATACTTGGCCGGATCAAATTCAAATATGGTCTTACGTTTCATGTGGGCCCGGTCGATGTCCACATTGTGACGGATGGTCGTCTTAAAGACATAAATTCCTTTGCTGGAAAAAAAATTGATGATCCTGTCCCGGTTCTTTACATAAACGTTCGCCCTCGAATCATATTTGGTGAGAAGAACGCCCATCAGCCTCAGCTTCCCGTTCTGGCTTCGGATATTCTGCAATATTCTCAAAAAGGTCGCGAGGCCGTCCAGGGCAAACTGATCCGAGGTCGGGATCGGAACAATGGCATAGTCTGAAAGCATCAGGGCATTGTTGACCATGGCCCCGATATTGGGCGGCGTGTCAATCAAGGCGAAGTCATACTTGTTCAGGCCCGCGTCATGTCTGGTGAGCCTCAAAAATCCGAGAATAGAATCGGGCGTGTTGGCGGCGGTCCTCTCCCAGAGCATGCACCGAATGGTATTGGGGATGATGTCAACATTGTCATTCGAGGTGGTGCAGGCCATGGAGGACAGGTTCGCTTCCTCTACCGGCGCCTCCAATGCCTTCACCAGGGAAAACTGCTCCCTCAGCCCGATTTCCTTCAAGAGGATCGAGGTGCAGTTCCCTTGTGGATCGGCATCTATCACCAAGACGCGATACCCTTCCCTGCCCAGCGCATCAGCAAGATTCACAACAGTGGTTGTCTTGCCTACGCCGCCCTTTTGATTTCCAAAGGTGATAATTTCCGGCATGGCTTTTCTCCGATATGATAGGCTATGTATTCATTAAATCGTCATATCATGCCAAAATGGCATTTGAATAACTATGCACTAATTTCAGATAGTTGTCAAGACAAATGTGTTCTTTACATGCATAGAAGGCCTTAATTGGGAAAAACGACGGGGTTTTGCGTCATCGGATTTCTTTGAAGAAATATTATAAAGCATTTTTTTTATGCTACTTAGTGAAAAATTAGGAATAAGTGGGCAGACATCAAAAATGCCATTTTGACAAATATGGTCAAGACAATATTATGAATTCGTTAGATAGGTGTCCTTGGATCGTTGCCCTGTGTTCACGGATGAGGCCCTCGGAGAAATCCATCCGTTCCCACGCTGGATCGTGGGAACGAGGGGGAAACTGGGTCGGCCGGCAAGGCCAGGGGGTTGCCTAAAGGAAATTGCCGTGGGAATCGGGGCCACGGGCTCGCGAACTTGCCTGACAGATTGGAATTGTTATATACTGTTTACTGGAGCGATGGATGATTGGAGCGGCGGCGGATTGGAATGCTGCAATATTGGAAGGGTCCAACGCCTTGCGCCACCTGCAACGGATGGCGGCATATGGAGAATGCCTTGAGAAAACGGATCATTGTCTTTGTCCTGTTTTGTCTGGCCCTGACGCCTGGATGCTTTTTCGAGGACAGCCAAAAAGAAGCGAAACGGCTGTATGAATGCGGACTCAACGCCCTGGATGAGAAACAGACAGACAAGGCCATGTCCTGTTTCCAGCAGGCGGTAGAAAAAGATCCTCAGCATGCAAAGGCCCATTACCAGCTGGGGCGGCTTTATTCGAAGTCGAACCTGATCAATCTGGCGGAAAGGGAATTCAGCATCGCCTTGAGGGAAGATCCGGGCTTTACAGACGCCAGGAGATCCCTCGCCCGGTTGTTTTATCAGAGGGGGGCGTATGAAGAGGCGGTTCCGCTCTACAGAAAACTCATCGAACGTCACGGTGAAGATCCCGCAACCCGGGTCGTCTTGAGCGATTCTCTCTTGGGCATCGGCGATGTGAACGCGGCAAGAGAGATGATGGAAAAAACAGCGACCGATTATCCCGACGACCTATCCATACAGATCGCCCTCGCCAGGTTCTACGAAAAGGCCAATATGGATGCGTTGGCGGAGAAGACGTTGCGGAGAATCCGGGACGATTTCCCCAAATCGTCGCGGCCATACGTCGCCCTGATGGAGTTTCACATGCGGCAAGGTCGGTTGGACAGGGCGGAGGAGACGGGAGCAGCGGCCGTTAAAAAGGGGTTGACCGACAAAGATCTCCACCACAGCCTCTTCGGCCTGGAAAACAGTCGGAAAAACCACAAAGAGGCCCTCCGTCACCTGGAGGCCGCTGTCGAGATATCCCCTGACGACCCTGACCTGTGGATGCTTCTGGGAGACTACCTCCTCTTTCTGAAGAAGTACCCTCAGGCCCGGGAAGTCTATGAGAGGATTGACAGGAAATGGCCCCATTCGAGGCAGGCCCGGACCAGAATCGCAGAGGTCTATATGGCCGAAGGCCGCTATGACGAGGCCCTGAAATATATCGAAGGGATCATCGCCAAAGGGCCCGAAGACGCCCGGGCCCACCTGCTCCGCGGGCTTCTCTGGATAAGGGAGGGAAACACGGACCGGGCCAGGGCGGAGATTCTGAGGGCGCGGGAACTGGATCCCGAATCCGCAGAGGGACACTATTTTTACGGATTAAGTCTCCTAAAAGACCGGAAATATGAGCTTTCGCTGCCTGAAATCCTGCGGGCCGTTGAAAAGGGCACGGGCTTTTCAAAGGCCCATTTGGCCCTGGCCTATGTCTACTTTAAGACGGACCAGTTTCTGCTGGCTTTGGACGAACTCGATCAGATCCTGACCGTCCAGCCCGACAATCAACAGGCCCGAAGCCTTCGGGCGACCGTTTACATTCGGCTCAAAGATTATGAAGCGGCGGCATCCGATTACCGGCACATCATTCAGAAAAATCAGTCTACACCCGAGATTCGTTTCCATCTTGTTGAGATTTATAAGTCCCAGGGGAAACTGGATGAGGCCCTGAAAATCGTTGAAGAGGCATTGATTCAGGATCCTGATTCCCTCAAGGGTCTGGAAGAAAAGACAAGGATCTATATTGCGCAAAAGGCATACGCAAAAGCCATTGATGTGTGCGACGGCTATCTGAAGAAGCGGCCGGACGACCTGCAGTTCGGCATGTTGAAGGCCTATATTCTCTTGAAGCAGGAAAGGTACGGAATGGCTGAAAACCTCCTGACCCGGCTCATTAACAATTATCCCCAATCCTACCGCCCTGCTATATTCATGGCAAAGACGTTGAGAAAACAGAGAAAATATAAACAATCGCTGGTCTATTATCAAAAAGCCGTTGACAGGGACCCGGAGGCGATCGGGGCCTATATGGAAATGGCTGAGGCCTACACCCATGCAGGCCAATTCGATAGGGCCACGGATGTCTATGAGGCGGTGCTTCGCCTCGACCGCTCCTATGGGCCGGCGGCCAATGACCTGGCTTATCTCTACGCCGACAGAAATCAAGATCTTGATCGGGCCCTCTCCCTGGCCCTGAAGGCCTTTGAACTGATGCCGGAGAACCCGGCTGTGAGGGACACGCTGGGGTGGGCCTACCTGAAAAAGGGGTCTGTCCTCCTTGCCAAGATGCACCTGGGCGAGGCCGTACGCCGAAGTCCCGGGACCCCGCTCTTCCATTATCATTTAGGAATTGCACTCCATACATCCAATGACCTCTCAGGCGCAGAGAAGGCGTTCAGGGAGGCGATCAGGCTCGGTTTGGAGGGAAAGGAACTGGCCTCCGCCAGGAATATGCTTCACCAAATAGAGACGAAAGGCATGTCATAGTGCTGAACCCTGCCGCAATAAAAAAGGGGCTGATCCTGATTCTGTGCATATGCCCTCTCCATTTGTGGCCTGCACCTGCACAGGCCTCTCCTATCGGCAGCATGCAGGAGGCGGAGAGCGACGCAGACGCCGGGCTGGGGTTGGAGGGGTTCGGCAGCTCTGCCGGAGACCGTTTTCGCATCGTGGATCAGCTAAGCAGCGTCGGCATTGATGACAGTTCATTTTTCGATTTTTCCGGGGAGGGGGAGGCAACTCCGGGGGCCGGCGCCTATGACGTGGAGGTTTTTTCGGGAGGGACCGGCGGGCTGCGCACGCCTATGTTCGGTTTTGACAGGGGAACCCGGTTTGACAAAGGAACGGGGTTTGACAAGGGGGTTGCGTTTGATCGGGGCGCGAAGGTCGATACAGGGGCCGGGTTCGATTCTGTGGGGGGGTTTGACAGGGAACGTACGATTCGAATCGGAGGAGAGAGGGAACGGCCCTCGTTTCTCTTTCGCCGGGAGGAGAGCGTGCAGATCAAGCCGGAAAAAGAAGACCGTTTGCCGATCCGCGAACAGGGCGGGGACCGGATTGAGAACAGCCTTACAAAAGAGGAAACCGAGGGCGATGCCCTGACCAGAGAAAGGGAGAGTCTTGAGCAGGATCTGCTGCGCAGTGAAGAACTGGAAATCCGGTCGTTCAAGCCCAGCCAGAAAGGTTTTTTCGTCAAGATCGCCATGTTCGCCGTTGCGCTGCTGCTTTTGTTGGCCGGCACGATGAAAGGCCTGATACCGCTCAGATTCTATTTCTTTCTGACGATCCTCATACTGATTCTCTGGAATCCCATGGAGAGTCTGTTCATCTCCATCATCATCGGCCTATCCGCCCTGCTTGCGCCCATACTCGGTTAGGGATCGCTTATTCCCGGTCGAAGATCGCTTCAGCCGGACGGGTTGCTGCTTGTCGCCAATCCCTTAGGGCCTTGCAACCGACAACATGTTGTGAAATAAGGGTTTCCCGCTGCAACGGTTATGGTAATGCTTCAGCGCCCCACCCCTCCACTGCAGACCCATCGCATCACTTCAAAAGGCAAAATGAGGATTGCTGGCGCCCGGACTTTTTGTTTGACAAAGCCAAGCGACATTCCTATAAGTTGACGATCAAACTCACCCGAATCAGGGAGGGATCAAGGCGGTGAAACATCTTTTTACCAGTTTTGCTATCAAAGATTGCCGGCTCCAGAATCGCATCGTCATGCCGGGCCTGGCCTCTTTTCTGATTGAAGACGACGGGTCCATTACCGATAGGACGGTGGAGCACTACCGTCGCAGGGCCGCAGGCGGGCCGGCCATGGTCATCGTGGAGGCCTGCGCCGTATCGCCGGAAGGGATCGTCTCGCCTCACCAGGCCAGGATATACGACGATCGCTTCATCGAAGGGCTCGCCAGAATCGGTGCGGCCATGAAATCGGAAGGCGCGGTCCCGGCCGTCCAGATCCATCACGGGGGCCGACAGACATCGGCCAGGGTCATCAAGCAACTGCCCTTGGCCCCCTCCCCAATCCCCTGTCCCTCCATCCGGGGGGATGTAACCCCTCTGACCATCGATGGAATCCGAACATTGGTCAGGCAATTCGGGGATGCGGCCTCGCGGGCCCTCGAGGCCGGTTTTGAACTCATCGAAATCCATGGGGCCCATGGCTATCTAATCAATCAGTTTTTATCAAGGTTTTCAAATATTCGGGAGGATGCATACGGGGGGGATATCGCGGGAAGGACTCGCTTTGCCGAAGAGATCGTTCGGGAGGTCAGAGATCGGGTGGGTCAAGCGTTTCCCATCTCTTTCAAGATCAGCGCCATGGAGTTTGTGAAAGACGGTCTCGACGTAGATGAGAGCATCCGGATCCTGGAAATCCTCATCCATGCCGGGGTGGACGTGGTCCAGGTCTCTGCCGGAAACGACGCCACGCCGGAATGGATCTGTCAGCCCATGTTCATGCAAAAGGCCTGCCTGGCCGGATACGCAGGAAAAATCAGAGAGGCCCTGAATGTCCCCGTCATGGCCGTCGGCAGGATCAATGACCCCCTGGTCGCCGATGAGCTTATTGAAAAAGGGATGGCCGATCTCATCTGCATCGGCAGGGGCCTTCTGGCAGACCCCGAAATGCCGAAAAAAGCGAAGGAAGGCCGTTTAGACGACATCCGGCGGTGCATCGCCTGCAACACCTGCATGGAGTCCATCTTCAGGAGAGGCCGCGTCGAATGCCTGGTCAACCCGGTACTGGGGCGTGAGGAGGAGATGGCCTTTCACCCCGCCAAAACCCGAAAAAAGGTCATGGTGATCGGCGCCGGCCCCGGCGGCCTGAATGTGGCCTGGGTAGCGGCCAGACGGGGACATGAGGTCCATCTCTTTGAAAAAGGGGACGAAATGGGAGGCCAGCTCATACTGGGGAGCATTACCGGGTACAAAAAGGAACTCCTGAACCTGATCCGATTCCAGAAACGGCAGATTGAACGATTCGGGGTCGCCTGCCATCTGAATCAGGAAGTGACCCCGGACACGATCGCCTCCCAGTCCCCTGATGTGGTCATCCTGGCTACCGGTTCCGTACCCGTCCTTCCGCCCGTGGACGGGATAGACAAGCCGATTGTCATCCCCATTACCACGGCATTGGATCATCACACCATCGGCCGGAAGACGGTCGTGATCGGCGGCGGGGCCATCGGGTGCGAGGTGGCCCTCCATCTCTCGGAAAAGGGGTGTCAAGTATCCATCGTGGAAATGCTCCCCAAGATCGGCGCCCAGCTCGAAAGCATGACCAAGAAACTCCTCATCAAAAAAATCATGGATAACGGAGTAAAGGTCCATACCGGATTCAAACTCAGCAGGGTGGTAGACAACGGGGTGGCTGTGGAGGACCGGAACGCGGAGGAACGCTTCATAGAGGCCGATGCCGTCGTCATCGCAGTGGGTTCCCGGCCGGACGACAGACTCTACCTTCAGATCAAGGACTTAGGTTACGAAATTCATCAGATCGGAGACTGTCTGGAGCCGAGAAGCGCCAAGTCCGCGATCTATGAGGGGGCGGTCCTGGGCCGATCCATTTAAGGGGAACTACTTCGGTCGCAGCTCATGGTAGGCGGCCTGTATCTCCTTGAATCGGATTTCTGCCAACTCTTTAAATTCATGGCCCAAATGGAGGACCTTGTCCGGATGATACTGGCCGGCAAGATGCCTGTAGGCCTCCTTTATTTCCTTAGCGGACGCCCCCTTCCGAACCCCTAACACCGTGTATGGATCTTTGGGTTCAGCCCCCTCATGCGGCGGGGTCTTTTCCCTTCCTGCATCCTCGGTGTACGGCTCGCGCCGGGGACCCGCGCCCTCGTAGCCGTATCGCCGTTTACGGTAGACATAGAGGTACCACCATAGCAGGCCCAGAAGGATCAGATCGTCAATCCAGCCCACCCCTGCGAAGAAGTCCGGGAAAAGGTCGTACGGGCTGATCAGGTATGACAACCCGAGGATCGAGAGGAGCCATTTCACCGCTTTCGGGCTTCCTTGATCAGTTCACCACCCGATTCTTCGAGAAATCGGTCGAGATCCTCTTTCCAGTCCACCATCACATCGACGCCCTGTTTCTTGGAGAGCCTGTTTTCCAGCAGACAATTGGCAGGCCAATCCATTGTCTTTTCCAAGTCCTTCAGACGGCACGGTTCAACCGGCGTTTTGATCTCTAATCGATTCAGAACATGCTCCACAAACTCAAAGCGACTGCAGTAGCCGGCCGCAGTGGCATGATAGGTACCCCTTCCATTATTTTCCACGAGTTCTTTTATCTGCAGTGCCAGCCGATAGCTCCACGTTGGGCCCCCATACTGATCCTCCGGGACCCGAAGGACCTTCGAACGTCTGCCAAGGGCCTGGGCCAGGATCGATTTTATGAAATTTTTTCCGTTCAAGCCATACAGGCACATGGAACGAACGATAATATAGTTGGGAGAATTGCCCCTGACGGCTGTTTCGCTTTCCAGTTTGCTTTTCCCATAGGCGGACGTCGGGTTGGGGGGATCGTCTTCAAAATAGGGCTGGGGCATCGCCTTCTGACCGTCAAAAATATGCCCGCAGGACATGTGAACCATTTTACAGCCGAATCGGGCAGACGCCTGAGCAAGGTTTCTCGGGCCTTCCACATTTATCTTCCGAACGTCAAACTCCTCTGTTTCGCAGGCCTCGATATCGGTGAATCCAACACAGTTGAGAATCACGTCAGGAGAGACCTCGATCAGGCTCTCGATCACCACATCCCAACTGATGATGTTCACCTCCTTCTTTCCCGGACAAATGACCTCGTGGTCCCGGCCCAGCACCTTCTTGCATTCGCTCCCCAACATCCCCGTGCTTCCCACAATGAATATCTTCATCTTAATCCTCTTCAACAGATAATAGGGTCATGCCGCGTTCAGAAGACCACGATATCCGACACGTATGGAGATGGTAATCGCCACTATTATACCCAATTAAGACACAAATTTAATACATAAAACAGAAAAATCCACAAAATCTTTATCTTAGAGTCCTGGGTTGCCTGATTTCGTCAAAAAATTCACTATTCTGAGCTTGCCTAAACGAAGCCTCTCATGTAGGTTATTAGCGCAGATCCTGACCTGAACAAATGTCGGCCAGATCGAGACAGAAACCTTTTGTCGAGTTCTCGCGCAGAAACGAGGAGGAGCAGAGAACGACAAGGCTTCGGTTTTAGATTCATTCACGCACTCAGACTCGCTCATTTCCGAACAGGAAAATAACCGTGTCATCCGTGCCAAAAAAGAATGAAGAGGCGCTCCTGTGAACAACCCGAAACCCCTCATACACCGCCCCCTTCTTCCCGCAGGGGTAATGATCCTGGTTCTCTTCTTACTTGTAGCGACCGAACCGTGCCTCTTCGGCCTTGAAGGGAACCCATCCTCCGGCATGAAAGATATGAGGGCCGACCCGGATATCTTGAAGGGGATAGACCTCATCTATGAACGTCAATTTAATGATGCCGAAGACGTATTCAACAGAATCATCTCCGCACGTCCGGATGAATCTGCCGGCCATTTCTATTTGGCCATGGTCTCCTGGTCGCGTTTGGCCGCGGGGTTCTGGTCCCCTGACATGGTAAAGGCGTTTGAGAAGAGAATCGACCGCGCCATTGAGGTGGCCCAGGGTGAAATTGACAACAACCGGGCCGATATTTACGACTCCTTTTATCTTGGCGGGGCCTTGGGCTTCAAGGGCCGCTTCGAACTCATGAAAGACAATTGGATTTCATCCTTTTTTTTGGCAAAGGACGCGGTGGATTCCCTCAAAACCTGCGTTAAGATGGACCCTGACAACAAGGACGTGCTCTTCGGAATCGGCACCTTTGATTATTATACCGCACGCTTTTCCGGGGTAAAGAGATTTCTGGCCTACCTTTTCCTCCACCAGGGGGACAAGGAAGAAGGGCTCAGGAAGCTGACCATCGCCTCAAAAGAGGCGGTCTATTCAGCGACCGAGGCCAAGAGCATGCTCCTTCACATCTATCTCTTTTTTGAGCGGGAGTTCTCCAAGGCCCTCGATCTGGCCATCCAACTGTCAGGCAGGTATACCCACAACCCCCGATTCAAGGCCCTGGAAGGGGTCGCGTACATCAGGCTGGGGATGGACCGGCAATACAGGGAGACAGTCATTGAGTTGCTTCAAAGGGGCGATGAGGCAATCAATCAGGAAGAGGCCGCCATCTGGAACCGGCAGGCCCTCTACCTGGAATCCATTCATGACCTCTTCCACGGCCGCTTAAGTGAGGCCAGGGCCGGATTGCAGAAGATACTCGATCACCCGGACCCTGAAGCAGACCCTGCAATGATCGCATGGCCTTTGATAAAGATGGGTATGAGCTATGATCTTGAAAACGAGAGAGACAAGGCGGTAAGATATTACAAACAGGTTCTGGATATGGAAAACGGGGCCGGGGCGCAGGTCCTGGCGGAAAAGTTCCTGGAAACCCCCCCTCAAAAAGGGGACCCGTTCCTGGGGTATTAGCCCATGAAGAGATCTCCCCTCCATCTGCTGGTCATCGGTTTGACCCTGCTGTTTCTGAGCGGGTGCACACGCCTGGCCCTGCACGCCGCCTCATCCCTTGTGCCCGATCTGACCGGCGTCTTTTTCGAGGAGTGCGACGTGGAGCTGGCGAGGCAGTCACTCCCCGCGCAACTGAAACTGATGGAAGGGCTCCTCAAAAAAGCACCCAAAAACAAGGAGTTCCTGACAGCCCTCTGCATGGGGTACACCGGCTATGCCATGCTGTTTGTGGAGGAGGAAGACCCCGAGCGGGCATCCGGCCTCTACCAGAGGGCCAGGATGTATGGTCTGAGGGCGATCGGGATAGAAGAACCCATGCATCAGGCCGTCCAGGACCGCTTAAAGAAAATAGACGCAGAACACATCGAGCCCCTCTTCTGGATCGCCGTGTCGTGGAACGGGTGGATCAACCTCAACCTGGACAAACCCGCCGCATTAGGCGAATTGAGCACGGCACAGGCATGCCTGGACAGGGTCATGGAAATCGACCCGGGCTATTTTTTTGGCACGCCCTATCTCATCTCCGGTTCCATGTTGGCGGCCCGTCCCGGAATGTTGGGCGGAGACGCGGCCATGGCAAAGGACTATTTCTCCAGGGCCATGGCCGCAAGCAATGGCTCGTTTTTCTTGGCCCCCTACTATTATGCGAAATATTATGCCGTCCGAGTCCAGGACAAGGCCCTCTTCCTGGACCTGATCCGCCGGGTGGAGCAGGGTCGGCCCGATCAGCTCAAAGAGGTCTGTCTCATCAACGCCGCGGTCCAACAGAAGATCAAGGGTCTTAAGGAGACCACGGATGAACTCTTCTTTTGAAACGGCCGCAGTCTTGAATTTGCTATCACACAGCGCCTCCCGCTGGTTCCTTGTGCAAGTTTGTAGTGTGCCCGTGAGGGCATGGCCGTGATTTGGAAGCGTATGCAGGTTCTATTAAACGCCCATACTCGCGTATCCCTGAACCCGTAGACGGTTACCAACTATTGTTTTCTTTGTGTCTCTGTGTCTCTGTGTCTCTGTGTGAGAATTATATGCCCCGGCCTGCCCGGATTAACTCATACGAATCAAATAGGATATAGGAGACTTCGGAATCATGAAAAGATGGACGTGTCTCACCTCCTGCATTGCGGCCCTCTGCTTCGGTCTTTTTTTGACGGATGGGGCGGATGCGGCGGGCCCGCAGTATGTGATCAAGTTCGCTACTGTTGCGCCGGAAGGGTCTACCTGGGTCAAGTGCATGAGAGGCATTGATAAGACGCTCAGGGAAAAAAGCGGGGGCAGAATCGGTTTCGGGATCTATGCGGGCGGGATTGCCGGCGACGAACTGGACGTGCTGAAAAAGATCCGGATCGGCCAGATCCACTGCGCGGCCTTCTCCGGTGTGGGGTTCGGGAAAATCCTCCCCATGGTGCGGGTCCTGGACCTGCCGTTCCTGTTCAGCAATGCGAGCCAGGTGGACCGGGTCCACAGGGAGCTGCTTCCCTTTTTTACAAAGGAATTCCGCAAAAAGGGATTTGAACTCCTGGCGTGGGCAGAGGTCGGGAATGTCCATCTCATGTCGAAAAAGCCGATCCGGACCGTCCGGGATCTTCCCGGGCTAAAGGTCTGGACATGGGCAGGGGATCCGATTGCCAAAGAGACCTTTATCGCCATGGGGGTCAATCCGATCCCCCTTGCCGTCACGGACGTCACCACCGCCCTCAATACAGGGATGATCGATACGGTCTATGCACCCCCTTTAGGGGCGCTGGCCCTCCAGTGGCAGAACTATCTCAACACGATGATGGCGCTCCCCCTGACCCACTCCACCGGGGCCATCCTTATCGCATCCAACTACGTCAATAACCTCCCGAAAGACTTGGTCCAACTGCTCAACCAGTCCGTTTCCGAGGGTATGGCCGGGCTCACCGTGCAATTGCGGGAACAAACCCAAGAGGCCGTGGACATCATCCAAAAGAGCGGCCTGACCATCGTCCCGGCCCCGGAGGGGGACGATCTGGCGCAGTTTCACGCCATACGTGCCGTTGTCGCCCGGAAATTGACCGGAGAGATCTACCCTCAAAAACTCCTGGATCGTGTGTATGAAACACTCAAGGATTCGGACAAATGACGAATCGCAGTAATTCAGAATTTACACTTCCTGAATCCCTAAATTGTTGAATTTGCCATGAACCTACTGAAATGGATCGACACTCTCCTTGCCAGGGTTGAGGGATGGCTGATCGTCCTGATGCTCTGGGTCATGGTCCTCCTCACATTTGCCCATGTGGCCCTGAGGAGCCTGTACACCTACGGTCATCTCCAGTGGGCCAATTCCATGCTGGGGCACATGGACGGGTCAGGCCCCTTTGTCAGGCTCCTGGTGCTGTGGCTGACCTTTCTGGGCGCATCGCTTCTCACCAGAGACGGGAAGCATATCAACATCGATATCTTTTCAAGCATCCTCCCCGAAAGATGGCTTCCCGCTCGCGAGGTCCTGCTCGCCTCCACGTGCACGGTCATCAGCACGATCATGTTCAAGGTCTGTGTGGATTACATTCGAATGGAGATGGCCTTTGGAGGGGCCATGCTCTTGAATCTCCCGGCGTGGCTGGGTCAGGTGATCCTCCCGGCGGGGTTTGCCCTCCTCTCTTTCCGTTTTCTGATTAAGGCACTGCACGAGGGAATTCGGCTGTTCCGGGGTGTCCCATGATCTTTTTAACGGTCATCCTCCTGATTTCTCTGGTCCTCCTGGGCCTCCCCCTTTTTGCAGGGATCCTGGCCGCGGCCATGATCGGTCTCCATGTGAGCGGGGTGGATCTGGCCGCCATACCGATCGAGATCTTCCGGCTGGCCAGTGCGCCGATCCTGCTGGCGATCCCCTTATTTACGTTTGCAGGATACCTCCTCTCCCAGGGCGGAACATCGGCCCGTCTCGTCAGGTTTTCACGGAGCCTCTTTGGATGGCTCCCCGGCGGTCTCGGGGTCGTGGCCCTGGTCTCATGCGCCTTTTTCACGGCCATCACAGGGGCCACGGGCATCACGATCATCGCCCTGGGCGGCCTCCTCTTCCCGGCCCTGATCTCCGAGGGGTATGATGAGAATTTTTCCCTGGGCCTGATGACCGCATCGGGGAGCCTGGGGCTCCATTTCCCCCCGAGCCTCCCCATCATCCTTTACGGATTTGTCTCCGGTACGAGCATCGAGAAGCTGTTCATGGCCGGGCTTCTGCCCGGGGTCCTGATGGTGGGAATTCCCTCCCTCTTCTCCGTGTACATGGGGAGGAAGTGGCGACTCGAACGGCCCGCATTTTCAACCCGGGAGTTCTTGGGGGCACTCAAAGGGGCGGCATGGGAACTGCCCATACCGATTCTCATCCTTGCAGGGATCTACTCCGGATTCTGCACCGCCACAGAGGCCGCGGCCCTCACGGTCGTCTACGTCCTCTGCGTCAAGACCCTGGTCTTCCACGAGCTGAGACTCGTGAAGGATCTCCCCGTAATCATGCGGGACAGCGTGAAAATGGTGGGGGGCATCATGATCATCCTGGGGGCGGCCATGGGGTTCACAAATTATCTGGTGGACGCCTTTATCCCCATGAAAATTCTTGACTTCATGGAAGGCCTGGTGGAAACCAGGATCGGGTTCCTGATGATTCTCAATCTGTTTCTCATCCTGGTGGGCTGCATGATGGATATATTCAGCGCCATCCTGGTGGTGGTTCCCCTGATCGTCCCATTGGCCGCCCGGTTCGGGATCGATCCGGTTCACCTGGGCATCATCTTCCTGGCAAACCTGGGGATCGGTTACAATACCCCGCCCGTGGGGTTGAACCTCTTTATCGCAAGCTCCCGGTTCGACAAACCGATTATCCAGCTGTACAGGGCGACCCTCCCGTTTCTGCTCCTCCTCCTCTTTGCGCTCCTCCTGATCACCTACTGGCCCGGCCTCAGCCTGTTCCTTCCGAATCTCCTCAGATCGTAGACATGATTGCTCGTTACCCGTTGCCCGTAGCTGTTTTCGGACTTCAGCTCTCAACTTCCGCCTCGTTGCGGGTTCCCGGCTCCTGGATGCTCCATGCAAAAGGCGCAAGACTCAAGGTATGAGATTCGCAACCATATACCCCCATCCACCGGCTATTGCTCATCCCCAAATCCCCCAATCCTTCATCTTCAATCTCTCAATTCCTGACTCCCTGAATCCATCAATCCCTTAATTCCTCAATTCGTAGCTTCTCCAATCCATCACGCCCTGGGCCTCACGCCCGAAGCCTGCCCGCCCTCCACTTCTATTTGCAATTTTATGTGAGAGGATCTATCTTATAGCTACATGGCTACAGGTTTCCCGGAATAATTCCGTAACCTTCTGTTGGTTCTTGTTTCTATAGTAGCGAATGTAAATAATATGGGTCAGCAAGGAGGGATAAATGCCTATATTTGAATTCAAATGCAAGAAATGCGGGACTGTCTTTGAGTCTCTCTGTTTCCGGAGCAGCGGTGAAGACAGGGGCCCGTGCCCGTCGTGCGGCGCCGATGACAGCGAGAAGATGTTGTCGACATTCTCTTCCGGGGCCTCCGGTTCGGGGAAAGGCCTGGGAAGTGTTTCGTCTTCCGGTTCATGCGCTTCCCATGGCGGGTTTTCGTGAGGTTAATCTTCGCAGCCGTGAGCTGCAAGGGACATCGACAGGCGAGGTAAGGAATTGGAACCGTTGGAACAAAATAAACCTCAAACAAGAGGGGGCGGCATGAGCATCTGGGTCATTCTTTTGATTATCGCGGGTTGGGTCGTACTTCAGGCCTATATCCTGCCCAAATTCGGCATATCAACCTGACTGAGGAACAGTTGCCAGTTAGGCGACACCCAACAAAAAACCACCGACATCCGGGAAAAACAGTAGGCCTCACTTAACGCTGATAGCTCATGGCCGACCCGCACTTTTCCATCAGCCATGAGCTATCGGCTATCAGCACACCAACTTAATAGCTCAACAGCTTAACAGCTTACCTCCCCCTCTCTATCGCCTCGCCGATCCTCTCCAGAAGGAGCCGTCCCTCATTTCCCCTCACCCGCATGCTGTTACGATCGCCGATCCTGATAAGGTAGACCTTCTTCATCTTTCGGATGTCCGAAAAATCGGTTTCTATCTTCCACGGCGAATGGATGGGCAGGAGGTCGTTTCGAAACGAGAGCACCCCGTAGTTCAGGCGAATCCCTTCCGCACCCACGGATACGGCGCTGAATCCGAAATAGGCGCTGTTGAAGAACCAGAGCACCAACGCGGCCCAGACGAGCGCGGCAATCAGATGCCTTGGCTTCTTCTTCGTAAAGCCAAAGGCAAAAAAGATGATCACAGCGCCCAAGGAGACGAGCATGATGCTGTTCTGAACCAAGAGCGATTTGATGATGAAGACCTGGGTTGTCATGATATGGGTTCTCGATTACCACACTATCTTCCCTGCTGTCAATCAGCGGCAAACCGGCACATCAATTCCCATTTTGAAGCGATGCCCTCGTGGGAGAGGCTCTCAATCCCTCGGCGATGGCAAGATGCCGCTCACACAGCCTTGTGACGCCAAGGCCGCACCATCATGAGAATTGCAGACCGGCAAACCTTCCTCTTGACAGTCTAAATCCCATTCTGTTAGATTCGCGCAACATCTGAGCCAAGAGACCGGATGATACTGCCATTAGACCAATTTCAAGGGGGAACGACACATATGAAAATCTTTCGGCATTGCCTGGTATCCGCACTTATCATCGGCATCCTTTTCGCCGGATCATCCGCACTGGCGGGGCATGGCCCCACGGGCGGACCTCCTCAGGCGATCATCCCAGGCGGGGACACCATCAACATCTCCGGCATCGTCCTCGACAGTCACAAAGAACCGATCGACGAGGCAATCGTAGCGGTCTCGGTCAACGGCAAGGCAGTCGACAGCGTGGTCACCGCACACAACGGCAAATATGTATCCCGTTTTCAGCTGGAAAAAGACGCGATCCTCTCGTCCACCATTCATATAGAGGCGACCAAGACCAGCTTTGCATCCCGTACCCTCGAGTTCAAGGGATCGGAACTGGCAAAAGCAGGGGACCACTATTACATCAGCGAGGACCTCGATCTCAACAGGGTCCTGGGGCCTGCCTTCTGGATATCCACCGTCGTCTTCATCCTGGCCTATGTCCTCATCGCCTTTGAACTGCTCCACAGGACCCTTGCGGCCATGCTGGGCGCGGCCCTGATGCTGGTCATTTCCTATACCATCGGCACCATCAGCCCGGAATATCACATCTTTTCCTTTGAAAGCGCCATAAACTCCATTGACATGAATGTGATCTTTCTCCTGATGGGGATGATGATCATCGTCGGTGTCCTGAAACACACCGGCGTATTTCAGTGGTGCGCCTATATCTCCTACAAGCTGGCCAAGGGGAGGGTCTTCCTCCTCTCGGCGTACCTGATGATATTTACGGCGGTCTCTTCCATGTTCCTCGACAATGTCACCACCATGCTCCTGTTGACCGGCGTGGCCATCGAGATCTCCATATCCCTGGGGCTCAACCCCCTCCACCTCCTCATACCCCTGGTCCTCGCCTCCAACGTAGGGGGCACGGCCACCCTCATCGGCGACCCGCCCAACATCATGATCGGTTCTTACGCCAGCCTGACCTTCATGGATTTTATGGTGGCGCTGGCCCTTGTCTGTGCCGTAAGCATGGCGGCCTTGCTCCTATTCACCAAATTGGTCTGGGGCAAGGCCTATACGGCCGCAAAGGTCGATAACGTCACCGAATATATCCAGAGATTGAAAGAAGAATACCCGATTACCGACCCCAAGCTCCTGACATACGGGCTGGCGGTGTTGGGGTTTGCGGTGTTCCTGTTTTTGAGTCATGGATACTGGCACATGGAGGTCAGCGTGGCCGCCCTGATGGGGGCCGCCATCCTCCTGACCATTGCCATCCTGACCGAAAAAGTCAATATGATCGAGCTGATTGAGAAGGATATAGAGTGGCCTACCCTCATGTTCTTCATTTTCCTTTTCATTATCGTAGGCGCCGTGGAATCGAGCGGGTTGCTGGCCCTGGTGGCCGACTGGATACTGGACCTGTCGGCCGGCAATTTTGTGGTGGCGTGCAGTCTGATCCTCTGGGTGGCGGCCATCATGTCCGCCTTTGTGGACAACATCCCCTTTACCGCCACCATGCTCCCCATTGTAGCCTATCTCAGCGGCGTGATCCCCGGAGCTGAAAACACCCTCTGGTGGGCCCTGGCGCTGGGCGCCTGCTTTGGCGGAAACGGGACCATCATCGGTGCGTCGGCCAACGTGGTGACCATGGGGATTGCAGAATCGAGAGGCTATCACATCAGCTTTATCGGATTCATGAAAACCGCTTTCCCCTATATGATCATCACCGTCCTGATCGCCCATGCATGGCTTCTCATCTTCAGGCCGGCATAGGGGCTGTTGAGATTTAAGGAGACTCCCCCGGATCGATACGTCCCCGGGGGAGTCATTCTGCGCTCAAAGAAATGACGAGGGGGGAAAGCAATCAGGTAGAAGGGAGGTTTCAGTGCCTGAACACTGTGAACGGTTGCGGTCTTGCCCTATCGGATGTAGGACGTCTTCTCCCTTACATCTTTGCGCGGCATGGCCGTCGGTTCGCCGTCGGGCCTCCCCAGGCATATGAGCGCGATGGGAGTCTTCATGGGGTCGATGCCGAGGATCTCCCGCACAGGCGCCTTGTCGAAAAAGGTGAACCATATGCCCCCGAGGCCCAAGGCATGGGCCGCCAGGAGCATGTTCTGAATGGCCGCTGCACAGGCGTGTTGATAACCGGTGCTTCCCCCCTCCATAAACATGTCCACACCGCTCTTTTTGGGATCCCCGACGACCGCAACGATCACAGGCGCAGACTTGAGGAAATCGACCTTGTAGCCCCCGATCCAGTTCCATCCGCTCTTTTCAAGGGCCCAGGCCTTGCATCGGATGGCCTCGGCATGGATCTTATTCTTGATCTCACGGTTCGTAATGACGATGAATTCCCAGGGCTGCAGGTTGAGCGGGGACGGGGCCCTTGCGGCCGCCTTGAGAATTTTTTCAATCGTCTCATCGTCCACCGGTTCAGGCAAAAAATTTCTGCAACTTCGCCTTTCCTCTATTGCCGTAAAAATATCCATCGAACGACTCCTTTCCCTTGCAATCCCTGGACATGCGCCTGCGATCCTGGTCCTGGATCAATGAATCTCGGTTAAAATGACATCTGAATCGGAAGTACCATGCCTATGGGGCGCTGCCGGCGGAAGGCATTGCCCCGTACGGAATCGTCGCTCCGGCCCTTGCAGGCCGTCGACATGGGTATGAAGATGGTTTGTGATATGATAAACGGTGATATTGCACCGGGGATTCCTGACATAAACTCGTAACCCGCAGGATCTCCGGTCGGACCGGCATTACTATAGGTGGATGCAGGGTCCCTGTCAAGCCCGAACAAAACATGTAACTCAGGATCTTTCAAACAAAAAGAGTGGCGTGTGCATGCACACGCCGCTCTTTTCCGCCATGCACAAGTGGGACAGAAACGAAAGTTCCCTTTTTGAACAAATCGAAATTTGGGGTTGCCGCACAGAACTTCATCGACCTCTTCCCTGCCTTTACCCAAAACGGCTTTGAGCCGAAATGGGTAACTTCACAAAGGCCTTTTCAGGATATTGTAAATGGTTTTGCGCGAGACGCCAAGGCGTTCGGCGATTTCCCCCCGTTTGTATCCACGGGAAATCAACTGCTCCACAAGAAATCTCTTCGCCGTCAGAGTCTCTGGCTCACGGATGAATGTGGCGCATTTGAGGCTCTCGATCCTCTTCTCAATAGCCTCAGTGCTGAGGAGTTCAAGCCCGGTCATCTCCATGCTCCTGTTCCTGTCTACCATGCCGCTGAACAAGGCAGGGAACAGTCCGACAAGGGCCGCACGAAACCGTTCCATGACATCCTCCTTTTCAAAGACCGGGGCCGTCTCCACCTGAGCGGCCCGATTCAGCAGGTCCCGATAGATCTCTTTTGCACCCTCCCGATGGGCAGACAAGATATTCAGCACAAAAAAGGGGTTCACAAACGCTTTCGAGGCATGGTTGTCGCAATAGGCTCTGACAGAAGACCAGCGGTAGGCTTCGGCCGTAGGAACCAGTCCGGCCTTTACCGGGTTGAGATGGATGTACACCGAGGACGCCAGCAGATACCCATCGTCCAGGCAGACCGCCTGCCGGTAGGGGCCGCCAAACAAATGCCCCTTTCTCTCGTATTTCTTGTTAAACCACATGGCATATCGGGAGAAAAGGTCTCTCATGGCATCATATAGATTCTCACCTTCAGGCCTGAGAAGAAGATGAAGATGATTCCCCATGAGACAGAAGGCGTAGATTTCGATGCCATGCTTACGGTTGAAATCCTTCAAGAGGACCAGCATGTATAGATAATCTGGATCTTCGAGAAACAGGGGTTCTTTGCCGGCCGCCCGCTGCGTGATATGAGAAACCAGCCCCGGCGCATTCAGCTTTTGCTTGGCGCGGAAGACCCGCCTGATTTTCCTATGGGTAATGTCGTCCAGTAGCGGCATGGTCGCGTTTTTTACCCAAAACAGCTTTGAGCCGATTTGGGTAAAGATGAGCCGGGTTGTGCCTCAACTTTACCCGTGTCCAGAAGGGAGCGGCGTTCTTGAAGCGTGGGCAATCCGTGATGCCGCCTGGGATTGCCGCACATGAAGCACGAACAGACCTTAGGGGTCCGGGCATACAGGCCTACCCGCCGCGAAGAGAAATCTGTATCCAACAAGAAGTAGCGACGAAGCGTCTTACGGACCCACGCCTTCTTTCGTTTCGCATGATGACGCCGCAGAGAATGCTTCAGGCTTTCGGGGTTCATTCCCATGGATATCCTCCCGCTTTTACCCAAAACGGCTTTGAGCCGAAATGGGTAGAAAGATAGAGCCGCTGCTTCACCATCTTGATTTCCTCGTTCACTCTCTTTCTTTCATTGAGAAGTTCCGCAAGCTTCATCCTTTTTCACCTCCTCCCAACACCCTGAAAGGGCGACTAAATATCCCCATACCTTAGAATCAGCGTATAGACCTTTTTCATCAGGGCCCTTGGAAATTGTCCTGAGAGCCTTCTCATAACCGACGCCTTATCTTCGGTCAGTTTGATGCCGATGCGGTCATAGGCCTCCAAAACGCGATCCCTGAACCACAGCTCTTCATTGACAGCTTCCATACAGGCATCAATATGTCCCCGGAATGCATCGATCTCTGCCTGAGAATACTCCTCCAAAAGGAGACGTTCCAGTCTTTCATAATGGAGAACATCCTCCGTTTCCAACATATTCCAGCAGGTTGCCAAGACCGCGCCCTTGTTGATACCCCCCTTCCAGTGGATGGCTTCCACAGATTCCGGCTTACACTTGAACAGGACCCGCTCCATTTTCATTGTGGTGACATACCACACAGCGCCTTCCTGTCCACTCAACTTGTCGTCATCCCGGGATTGAATCGTCGACTGGAGCTTCTCCCGAATGCGGCCATAGACGGCCACCGGGTCCTCCCCCGCCTTCAAGGCGCCCAGATGGGTGGGTACAGGGACCCCTCCACAGTCCAGCTCATCGATGGACCGGTATCGTCCATCTCCATCCACCCCAAACAGAAGGGCACAATCCAGGGGCGTGTCATACAGCATCAACAGGGCGTTTCGCGATCCAAAGAGTTCGAAACTCAATGCACATTCATTGATCACAGGAAGCTCAGGAATCTGCGGATACCGTTCCAGCATCTCCTTCCACATGTTCAGGAAGTGGCCCCATTTGCCATTTCTGAGCACTGGAGAAAGCCGCAGCTTATAGGTGACGTACCATTTTGTTTTCGCCGTCCCTCAACCGATATGCCAATATGTTGGTTCCGTCGATCTTCTCGTAAATATCGATCTTCCGAACCGGAGGGAAGCGAAATGCCCCGGCCCGGTCAAACGGGTAATGCAATTTGGGTGTGGCCAGGATCCTCTGTGGCGCCTCCCTTTCATCCACCTTCAGCAAGGCCAGCGCACCATAGCGATGGTCCGGCTTCAATGACAGGTACCCCTCCAACCGCAAACCCGAAAAAGGGTCTGCGACATCAAAGGGCTGCAGCCATTTCTCGTCTAATTCAAGCAATCTCATGGCCTTGTTGACATCCATCACCTTTTCACTCTCTTGCCCTCACATCCTCTCACCCTATCAACCTATCACCTTCTTCGCAACAAGCTCTGTGACCCTGAGCCTCCTGCCTGCCCCGTAGCTCTGTTAGAAGGTACGGGTTGAGAGACATAACTGATCAGCAATTCCTCCGAAGATGGGGTAGCCAGGCAATTCAACTGGCTATATCTGACCAGTTGGCGGCGGGGTTGAATGTAACTGACGCCACTCGTTGAAAATTGGTTTAACTAATATTATAAATAGGATAGACCATTATTGGAAGACCTGTCAAGTATTTTGGCACAACCATTGCTTTATGTGGTGCAACTATAATCGATACTTGATACCATCTAAAGCTGGCACAATGCGCAAAACAAGAAAGGCAATAAGAAAATGGACCTTCAACTGATTCGCAAAAAGTTCAATTTGCTGGGAGCTGACATCGTCTTGAGCAATGATCGTCCTTTTCGTTTTACTGATGATCAACTGCTTTCTATCGATGTGGCGGAAGAAAAGAAAGGGGACCACTTCCTTGTTCAGAATCCTAATGGTTCACCGGTTGAGGTCCTGGATGTTCGACCGGAATTGCGCCACCTTCTATTGCTGGTTCGGGGGGAGGTGCAAGAGGGCCGACGCAAAGACCTTCGCCGCTTTCTTTGTGGCCACGATGAACGGCATTGGTTTGTTGCGGCGGTGCCCGAAGATGCAAGGGTCTCTACTGTTACGCAAGCTATGGAGGCGCTCAAACCTGAGGCTGTCCAGCATTCACAGAAGGCGGCCGGCGTCAAAACCCGGCATCGGCTCAAACGGAAGACCGCTGGGTATGTCCGCCAGGGCGAATGGTTCTTTATCCCCAGGGAGGATGTTGAAATCAATGAGCATCTGGTGATCCAGAACGAACCTCTGCGCCGGGGAAGCGGAAAGCCCCATATGGCCCAATTCCTTTACCGGCAGGGGGGCGAGACGGTCTACGTTTGCCGGCAGCACCCCAATGGTTTTGCCGAAAAGGAATATCGAAGGCTTTTGATCGAAGACAGCAACGCAAAACGTTTTAACTGGCGGACCATGCAGAGAAATCCCAAGGTGTTTGTCAGGGGACGCATCTTTCACCCGGACCATGCGACGGTTGTACTGGATACGTGGCATGAAGTCGCAGCCAACAACGAAACCCGCTCTATCGCTTTCAGGGATGTGGCGTTTTTGGATTGATTCCAGACCAAGGCGATACGCTTCTTGACAACGCCGCCACCCAGGTAGCCCTTTCTGCATCTCATCAACAGCGAAGGAGAAATGCCTTGGTTAATAGACTCTCGCCTTCACCGCATTCAGCTTCTGCTTGGCGCGGAAGACCCGCCTGATTTTTCTATGGGTAATGTCGTCTATTAGCGGCAGGGTCGCATTTTTTACCCAAAATGGCTTTGAGCCGATTTGGGTAAGTTTTTTTGACGGGTAAATATAATGAAAGCCGAAATGAATAGACTGCACACCGTCGAGCCGGCCGCGATCAGGGCCTGGGCAGAATCCCGGACCATTTACATCGAATTGACGGACAGCCGCATCGTCGGATTTCCGGCGGATCGCCTTAAACTCCTGTCAAAGGCCACCGATGAACAACTCAAAGAGGTGGAGATCAGATTGCATGGTTTCGCATTGCGATGGGAAAACCTGGATGAGGACATTACGGTTCCAGGGATTGTTGCAGGCAATTTTCAATTGCCAGCCCCAGAGGCAACCTAAGTCCGCAGACCTCTCACCTCCGACCTCCGACCTCCAATCTCCGACATCTAAATCCAGACATCCCACATCTGACATCGGACCTCCGACCCCCTGTATCCCCCGAAGCCATGTAAGGTAAAACGATGGCTGCCTGATTCGACTTGTTTCTTGATCCCTTTGATTACAGAATTCAACCTGAATGCCCTTTGAGCCTCACCTTCGCACCTTCTCACCCTCTCATGTTCCAATCTTCTCACCCTCTTACCCCTGAAGCCCACCTTTCACGCCCTCCCCCACCAACTATCAACCATCAGCTATCAGCCATCAGCCATTATCAGCCCTGCTGATGATACTCCGGCACCACCTTCCGCAACTCCTCCCGGATCCCCTCCCCGTCACAGGCCTCTGCCAGCCTCACCAACCGCTTGATATGCTTGTTCAGCCTCCTCAACGTCATCGCCTCTCCATGAGCCATCAGCAATGAGCCATCAGCCATTCCCTTGTCGCCATCCGCCATCAGCCATGAGCCCTGAGCCCCGCCCCGTTGAACCGGGTCCCCTGCCAGGGTGTTCAACTGGGGCAAGCCATGAGGCTTGAGCACCATAATCTCCTCATGCTCCGTCTCCTGAATCCCCTCCCCTTCGGTGATCAGCTCCTCATACAGCTTCTCTCCGGGCCGCAGGCCGATCTCCTTGATCTCGATCTCCGTGTCCGGTTCAAAGCCCGACAACCGGATCAGGTCCCGGGCCATATCCGCAATGCGTACCGGGGTTCCCATCTTCAGAATGAAGATCTCTCCCCCCGTTCCGATGGCGCCTGCCTGCAGGATCAGCTGGGCCGCCTCTGGCACGCTCATGAAATACCGCACCACATCCCTGTGGGTCAGCGTCACCGGCCCCCCCCGTTCAATCTGCCTGCGGAAGAGCGGGACCACGCTACCGGCGCTGTACACCACGTTCCCGAACCGCACGCACATATTGCGGACCCCGTGCTCCAAGGTGTATAGCTGTGCCAGCATCTCGCACACCCGCTTTGAAGCCCCCATCACATTGGTGGGCCGCACGGCCTTGTCTGTGGACACCACCACGCACCGCTCCACGCCGTTCTTGGAACAAAGATCCAGGATCGTCCGCGTCCCGATAATATTGTTGAACACCGCCTCCCACGGATGGACCTCCATCATGGGGACATGCTTGTAAGCGGCCGCATGGAAGACCACTTCAGGCTTATAGTGCTCAAAAACGCGCTTCATGGCAGGCCCTTTCTGAACAAAAGAAAGTGCCGACACCACCTCCGTTTCCGGAAACCGAGTCCGGAAATCCAGCTCCGCGTCGTACAGACCCGACTCGCTCTTGTCGAGCAGGATCAGTTGACTCGGCCCAAACCGGAAAATCTGTCTGCAGAGTTCCGACCCGATGGACCCCACCCCGCCGGTCACCATAACCCGCTTTCCCGTCAGGTATCCCCCGATCTGTTTCATATCGAGCTTGACCTGTTTTCTCCCCAACAGGTCTTCGTACCGCACCTTTCGAATGGAGCGGACCGTTACCTTTCCCTCGATCAGCTCGCCCACGCCCGGGACCGTCTTGCAGGGGATGCCCGTAGCCTCGCAGAGCCCCACGATCCGCCGCATCTCCCCTGCCGAGGCCGTAGAGATGGCGATGATGAGTTGATCGACCCCTTCCCTTTCCGCGATCTTTTTCACCTCATCCACGGATCCCAAGACAGGGACCCCATGAATGGTCTGGTTCTGCTTGTGCTTGTCGTCATCAACAAACCCGGCCACGTGGTACGTAATGCCCGGGTTGTCCTTAATCTCCCGGATCAATTTTTCAGCGGCATCCCCGGCCCCCACAATCAGGACCCTCTCCTTGTTTTCGTCTGTTTTATTGAAGAACGGGAACCGCATCTTTTCACGGCCCGAACTCAAGAGAAGGCGTATCCCGACCCGCGCGCCCGACACAAACAGAAACGTCAACAAGAGATCGATGACGAATATGCTGCGCGGAAACCCCACAAACCGCACCTGGAGGACCAGGATAAAGACAATAATCCCCGAACTGATGACGCACGCCTTGATCAGGCCCTCCAGATCATAGATCCCCGTGTACCGCCACATCCCCTTGTACAGACCAAAGAAGTAGAAACAGGCCAGCTTCAACGGCACAATCCACACCACCGTACCCTTCCAGTTGGCGAATTCCCTGACCGGGATATCCCCATCGAACCGGAGATAATAACTCAGCAGATAGGCCGCAGCGACCAGCACGGCATCCGTCAGCAACACCACCCAGAAATTCGGTCTCTTCCATATCCTGAACATCTTTATTTCCTCTCGCCAAGACGCCAAAACGCTAAGTTTTTTAAAACATTGAAAATCTTCTCTTTGCGACTCTGCGCCTTTGCGCGAGACTATTCCTCCAGGTTGTTCACGGCTCGGGTGATTCCGTGCTTCATCAAGGCTTCCCCAAAATTCAACAGATATCCCAGCTTGGATCCAGTCAGCCGGAGGTAAGTCTGAATCTGCTTCTTATGCGCCGGCGTTACCTTTTCCACCGACTTTAACTCAACAATCACCTTCTTCTCAACAACTAAATCCGCCCGAAACCCTTCATCGAACCGAATCGCTTCAAATACTATCGCATCCCTTCTTTTCTCGCCATATCTCTTGCGCTCATAATCAACACCTCTTTTGTCAATTTGTATACAAAGAGGATTGACACATATCTCCCTGCCATGGTCTGTCCCATAGCCAAATATACATCTTCCCCCAAAACCCCACAAACCAAGCTCCTAAATACCCCACCAACACCCCTATCCCCGCCACAAACTGCACACAAAGCCGAACCTTCGTCAATATCTCCTTTCGATCCCCATAAAGGCTGAAAAGGGCAATGATCCCCACGCAAGCCCAAAACAGAGGCGGGAGACCTAACACCCAGGCCGAAAGCAAAAAGGCGGCCAGGATCCCCGATCCCGCCGCCCTTTGGTATAACACCCTCATGGGAACTCCGATGATTCGCACTATCCAAAACTCCCAGAACAGGCCCCCAACGGAAAATGACCCATGTCCCAACACCACCAAGAGCAAAAGAACCTATACAAAGAATCACATATTTCATCCTAACCTACGCCAATCTCATCCACAGATTTTACCGATTACACGGATTATTCTTACCTTAATCCGTGCAACTCTGTGTTATCTGCGGATCATAAAGCACTTGCCCTTGATCGATATACGCCGTCGATAACGGCAACTGCTGCAAAAATGTAATAGGAATGATCTCGAGAATGGACGGCGTGAATGCCGAAACACAGAGAAAATCGCTTACCGGTGGGCTCAACAGGATTTCCGTGACCACTTCTCTCAACTCCCCGGATAGCCCGGCCAAACCTGTAAGAGGGAAACGGCGCGGCCCAAGGTCTGTCTTTTGGACTAGGACCGAGTATTCTCGGCATTTGAGGAATCAAACATGCTCCTGAAGCAGCACATTTACAAAGGTCTCAGTAGACACTCCTTGAGATCTGGCCTGCTCCCGTAGTTTGTCGAGAACAAATCCAGCTATCGGCACCAGATAGATATGACGTTTGATATCTATCTCGAACTCAGCCTCCTCCATTAGATCCTCATAGTCCGCTGAATCATGGCTTTCCCAGAAAGCTGCCGCATCCGCTATGGAATCAAATGATTCTGGAAGAATATCCCGTTTTTGACTCGGTCTACTTTTTTCTTTTTGCACAATATGATGGACGTCGCCCAGCCTGTGCACGCTCCGACCTTCTTTGCTTTTGTTTCATTGGGGTGCCAAAATTCAGTCTTCATGTCTTTTCGACACGCATCGAGAGCTGACCCACACACCCGCTTGTCGCCGGACAGCTCAAATAGAATCAACCGTAAGTTCCGTCCAAAACCGGTAAGCGAATCGTTTGCTCGACAAACTCCTTATTGTTAATTCTTCGGAATAACACATCACTAATTTCTGGAGAAAGCACCTTCTCGCCACAGGAGGGACATTCCTCATAGAACACATTTTCTACAAGGTACAGTTTCCCACCAATCCTGAGATCGATTTGTCCCCTCTTCTTCACCATGTCATGATGACAAGCAGCACATTTCATCGCGTTACACGCCTCCTCTTGAAATCCTTATCCCATCTGTCCGGCTGCGAGGTTGGGTCATATGCCGTAATAATCCAGACAGGATCAATGGAACACTGCACGTGAAATATTCTTCCTTCTCGACTAACTCCATAGACAACTGGGACCATATTTATCTTCAGGATATTCCTCTATGATCTCTCCTGACAAGATAACATATCTCACTTCATCAGGCGAAATATGACGTTCGACACATCGTTCGAAGCCATGCAAGGAAAAACGATGCCGGCCTGATTCGACTTGTTTCCTGATCCCTTTGATTACAGAATTCAACTTGAATGTCCTTTGAGCCTCACCTTCTCACCCTCTTATCCTGTGACCTCTCCCTTCCCCCATCCCGGCATTTCCGCATTTCCATCAACCATCAGCCATGAGCTATCAGCTATGACCCAATTCATCTGCGTCAATCTGCGCCTGCCCCGCCTGCACTGTGCAATTTCGGAGAACCTATTGCTCTGGGGTAGCTCCGGAAGATGGTACTGGGGTAATCCTTGCCCCGTGAAATCCAGTCACCATTTCACTGGGGTGTGGATCGGTACCAGTGCGCGACCCTCGCCAATTCCTCCTCCATCGTACACACCGGCTCAACACCCATCGCTTGCCAAAACCTTCCTTCCCATCGTTACCTTCTGTAAAACTCCTGGAAGTAATTGAATTATTAAAGAGCGTCCCGCTGTTTATTGAGATGTTACGGCTGAGGCGCCTTCACGGGCTGAGAATTCCGACCACGGTTTGATCTTTTCTAGTGACATGCCAAGAGAGCGCTCGGCGACCTCGGTATCATGGGCGGCTTGGGCTCGTAACCAGTACCCGTTGGATAGACCGAAGAAGCGACACAATCTTAAATCGGTATCAGCCGTTATGGAACGTTTGCCTGCGACAATTTCGCTGATACGCTGGGCGGGCACACCAATTTCCTTTGCCAGTCGGTATTGGCTCAGCCCCATAGGCTTCAAAAACTCTTCTGACAGTAATTCACCAGGGGTTATGGCGTCTAACTTCTTCATGATAGCGACTCCTCAATTATAGTCAACAATTTCGACATCTTCAGCGCCCGCATCGGTCCAACGAAAACAAACCCGCCACTGATCGTTAATCCGAATGCTGTGCTGACCGGAACGATTCCCTTTTAACGATTCAAGACGATTGCCCGGCGGGACCCTTGAATCATCAAGTCGGCCAGCAATCTCAAGCTGTCTGAGTTTACGTCGTCCAGTCTTGGCGATATTTGCAAACTGCCTGACGTGATTGCCTTTTGACAACGCTTCGGTATTTTTACATCTAAAAGATATGATCATATTTTATATGATAACGCATGCCATGAATAACGTCAAGCGTGATTAATCCGGGTAAGAATAACGGTGCGTGAAAACTCAGTTCACAATTGAGAATTGAGGAATTCCGAATTAGAGGGGGCTGGAACCGGAGGGGATGCTTGCTAAATTTGTTCCCAAAGACAGGCTGAAGAGCCTCGATCCGCAGAAAATAGAGGCCTATTTGAAAGAGCTGAAGAAGAAAAGGCATTGAAAATCCTGACCGGGAACAACCTTAAAGAGCCTTGGGCCAAAATCGGTAAAGGAGCCGCTGTGTTCCGCCCTTTAATCATTTTGTCCAAAATTATTTTGCCTGTACTGAGGATTAGACGGACGTCCCCCTCTCCCCACAGGAGGGGTTCAGGCAACAGCCTCGATTCCCTTTCGATCAACTAGGTTCAGGAGTTTGATCGCCGCAGGGCCGGGCCTTTTTCCACCCGACTCCCAGCCTGCGACGGATGTCTTGCTCACATTCAGATAGGCAGCAAAGACACCCTGGCTGACACGACAGCGCATCCGTATCCTTTTGATTTCCTCGGGCTTATAGGCTTTTACGGGAGTCAGGCAAAGCGCGTCAAACTCACGCATGGTCATCTCATTCATGATCCCGGCATCATACAAACCCTTTGCCGTCTCATGGGCAACAGCCAAAATAGTGTCTGCTCTTTCACTCATCACAGGTCACCTCGCGCAACTCGCCACAATCAAGAGCGGCCCGGATCTCATTGGGCTTCATTGCGATATAGAATTTTGCCAGATGTTTCAATGCCTTTAATTCCTTATCCTGTATATTTGGCAGCCTGTTCTTCGGGAAGAGATACAGGAAGAAGGCTTTCTCCCCCTGCTGAAACCCAAGAAGCGTTCTCCAGCTTCCGCGTTTCCCGTGTCCAGGCATAGCGATCCGTTTCTTAAACAGGCTCGCTCCGAGATTTGCATCAATCAACCCGTCGTTCATCTCATCAACTGCACGACAAATCTAGTCATCCTCCAGTCCCTGGTGTGCAGCCAGCCGCATAAATGGCTTTGACAGGTAAACATTCAAGCCAAGAATTTCCCTGACATCATTTTGTATATAACCCAGTTATACACACAAAGTCAACCCCTCTTCTCGATCCCCTTTGAATTACCCCCGCTCCTGCGTCTGCGAGGTTCCCCGCCCCACGCTTTGAGCTTTGAGCTTCTCCATCTGCGTCAATCTGCGTAATCCCTGCCCCGTTGAACCGGGACCCTCTGGGTGTTCAACCTGGGTGTGGATCGGTACCAGTGCGCGACCCTCGCCAATTCCTCTTCCATCGTACACACCGGCTTAACACCCATCGCTTGCCAAAACCTTCCTTCCCTTTGTTCCCTTCTGTAAGAAAACCAGAACGTTATTTGATTATTTACGGACGTCCCCCTCTCCCCTACACACGAAGGAACATCCAATTCAGGACAACAAGCTACATACATATTTCCTTCCCGCCATAACTCCTCTGTGAGTCTCAGCCTCAGGGCTTCCCCCATTTTCTTCTACATTCATGTATAATTCCGTCCTTATGGCCTCTGCTCCCCGACCCCTGTCCCCTAATCCCTGACTTGCCTTCTGTAGGAATTGCGAAAAGTTATTTGATTATTTACGGACGTCCCCCAGCCCTTCCCAACATCGCCTTTTCTCCTTATCGCTGATTTTCAATCTTTCCCTCTGCGCTCTCTGCGTCTCGGCGGTGAAATTTCACCTCTCCTCCTCATGAGAGTTCGGCAGGTCTATGACATACTCGTTCATGGCTCTCCCCTCCGGGGTGACAAATGTCCTCTCGCAATAAAAGCCCAGACTCAAATAGAAACGGTTTATTCTATCATTGTTCTCACGGTCAGTCGTTAAATCCACTCGGCGCAGCCCTCGCCCCTCTTCCTTCCCTTCGTTCCCTTCTGTAGGAAAACCAGAAAGTTATTTGATTATTTACGGACGTCCCCCAGATTCATGCGCCTGCCCAATAAAACCCATTTTTTCCTGTTTCATCGGGGTAATCTGCTGATTGTAGGACACTTGCCCTGATCGATTTACGCAGCCGGTAACGGCAACTGCTGCAAAAACGTGATAGGAATGGTTTCGAGAATGGACGGCGTGAATGCCGAAACAGAAAGAAAATCGCTCACAGGTGGGCTCAACAGGATTTCAGTGACCACTTCTCTCAACTCCCCGGATAGCTCGGCCAAACCAGTGAGAGGGAAACTGCGCGGGCCGAGGTCTGTCTTTTGGACCAGGACCGAGTATTCAAGGAAGGTCAATCCAATTGCCCTTCGCCTCTTCTTGTCTATTCTCAACAAAATGTGCTCATTCAGCTCAATCCCTGTGGCTTTCGTCCCTGGCTCAAACGAAACATACAGGGTATCGCTCATCTCGTCATAGGTGATTCTTGGTTGTTTCATAATTTCAGCCCATCTCTTTCTGATATGCCGTAACGATATAATTGTTGGGAACAGGCTCGGCTGCCGACGTTTCACGAAGCCGGAAGAGCACAATGGCTACAATATGCGTGTTTCCCTCCGGCAGGTCTTAGAATTTCTTTGTGTATCGATATTTGTGCGGATTAAGGGGATCTTGTTTTCGTGTACCCAGCCGAATTGTCTTTTTAAGATACTCCTCAAAACCTGCCATTTCCGGATGATTATTCCCGTCAATAATATGCTCCCACCGTTCGTCCGTCAAATAAATCACGTTACTAAAGTGGTTGTTTTGTGTCCACCTTATCGGCACTTGATTAACTCCCGCTGCTCCCACGCAATTTTCACTCCGTCACTCTCTGATCCCGGAATTTCAGCATTCCCGCACTGTATAAGCTTATCAGCTTCTTTCTCTCACCAGCTCACCATCTTATCAGCTATCTACTCTTTGCCCCCTGCCCCATGCTCTTTGCCTCATCATCTGCGTCCATCTGCGCCTGCCCCGTAGCTCCGGAAGATGGTACTGGGGTAATCTGTGGATCGGTACCACGCCACCTCCCTCCTCAACCCTTCCTCAATCCCAACCTCGTGCTTAACCCCAAATTCCTTCTCGAACCGCCGAGTGTCATAAACGTCTTCAGCCAGCCATATGAACCGCAATGATTCCCCGTGTCCGAGGTGTTACAACAGCCGCGATCGTATCAGCGGTCATGTTCTGGGACACCGGTTCCACATCCGCCATCACCGGCGCCCCGGCCCCCTAGAGCCTAAAATCGTGAGTCAGCCGCATTGTAGGTTCAGGAGCTACGTCCTCCATGCAGTCGGAAAGAAACTTGATGTATTCATCCAAATCACATTGCTCACTTTTTTTCCGAGCCGCCCTGAATGCCAGCCCTCGCTTGAAATCCCTTGCGTCTTCAAGCATTTCCCTTCTCATGTCGCTACTCAATCTCTTGAAGCCATTCATTGAGCATTTCCTCTTTGTTAAAAACTCTGAAATACTCCCTGACAAGATCCATATCCATCTTGTCGCGATGCAGTTTCAGTAATCTTTGAATATCGGGTTTGTCGATGAGATATCGATTTTCAAAGTCATTGGAAATGGCCTGCACCTTCAGCCCTATCAAGTCTTCCGGCCGAACCGTATTAACCTGCAGCTCACCGCCAAACACGGGTCTCAAAGCGGCGTTTCGCATCATGGCCCTGGTGTACTTTCTTCTTGCCAAAAGAAAATCGACCTGGCCAAAAACCTTCAACGGTGACCAATAAGAGACAATCTCATTTGTGCTGAACTTCTGTTTTTCATAGCCGAATTCCGCCATGATATCTTCCACCTTCTCCTTGTCTTCTTCATAGACAATAAAATCGATGTCTTTTGTAAATCGTGCCATATTCATGGTACTCAAGGCAAGGCCTCCAGACAGAGCAAAATCAATCCCTGCGGCACGAAACTTTTCCATCAACATTTTCAACACATACTCAAGTTTCATTCTCCTACGGGCATCTCCTTTACGCTATGATCTTCTTCATTTGCTCTGACCGTTAAATTCACGTCACCCCCAAAACCTTCCTTCCCTTCGTTACCTTCTGTGAGCAATTTCAAAAACTTATTGAATTATTAAAGAGCGTCCCTCTGGCTACGCATCTTCGGATCCCGTGTGATGACGCTTTGATAGTCCATGCTCTTTTCTCCTACGCTCACCTTTTCATCCTCTTATCTTCGCCCTTGTGCACTTTGCACGAATTTGCGGCTACCCCATATCTCAGCAGCCCCTACTCTGCGCCAATCTGCGCAATCTGTGGATCAGCTCATGAAGTCGGCTTTTTGGACACCCAGACCATCCCCTCGGAGATATCTCCCGCCCCCGGAGCAGCAGACCAGAAGCCTTCGCCGGGTAGCTGCTGCTGGTGACAGATTTCCTCGATCTCCCTTTCGCCCACCTCCTTGACTCGTACATCAAAACCCAACAAATCCGCCACCGCCATAAAGTCCTTGGCTCTGGATTCCCCATGCATCTCTTCAAACAACCCCTTGACCGCTTTGGCCAATTCCTGGCGCTCTCCATTCTTCTCCATCATCATCCCCTACGCCCAACAGCTCAACAGCTTATCAGCCATTTACTCTTTGCCCCCTGCCCCATGCTCTTTGCCTCATCCTCTGCGCAAATCTGCGCCTGCCGTATGAAACCTTCTCTTCTTTTGTTCCATCGGGGTCATCTGTGGACCTAACTCTGTCAAATAAAGCTTGACAAATATAGCCGATAAGCTATATCTATGCCATGTGGGACGTGGAATTTACAGATGAGTTTGGTGAATGGTGGGATGCCCTGTCTGAAGACGAGCAGGACTCGCTTACTGTCGGTGTCAAGTTGCTCTAGGCTCTCGGCCCTGAGCTTGGGAGCCCGTATGCCGATACCGTCAAGCAATCCAGACATAAAAATATGAAGGAACTCAGAACCCAGGTCCATGGCCATCCGCTGAGGACCTTTTACGCCTTTGACCCCCGCAGGAAGGCGATTCTTCTAGTTGGCGGATGCAAAGGCGGAGACAAACGGTTTTACGAGAGGATGGTCCCACTGGCTGATAAGCTCATGGATGAACATTTGCAGGAAATCGAAAAGGAAAAAGAATGATGGCGCGGAATTTTAAAGAGCTGGAAGCCAAAATGGCCCCGGAACGAGTGGCGAGAGCTGAAATGAAGGCAAAGGAAATGATGGCGGACATGCTCCTCGCTGAGATACGCAAGCAAATGGGATTGACCCAAAAGGAGTTGGCCGCAGTCTTGAATATCAAACAGCCGACGCTGTCAAAGATAGAAACTCAAGAGGATATGCAAATTGGCACACTGACCCGCATCATAGAAGCCCTCGGCGGTCAACTTGAATTGATCGCGCATCTGCCCGGGGTGGATGTCCGGCTAACCCAGTTCCGGAAAGAGGTTTAGACCTTGCCGAAAACAGTCATCATCCGCAGATTTCACCGATGGCCACAGATTTTTTTCTATACCCGCCCTTGCCCTTTATCTGGGTCAATCTGTGTCTGCCCTGCCTGCCCTATTAAACCTTTGGTGTTTTCTGTTTAATCGGGGTGAAACCTTCTTGCCCTCGTTTCACCGGGGTAATCTGTGGATCAGCTCACCAGCTCATCAACATCCCTGTATCCCAGTATTTCCGCATTTCCATCAACTATCAGCTATAATCTATCAGCCATCAGCTCTCTTGCTTATCAGCTCACCTGCTCAGCTTCTCCCCCTCAGCTCTTCCGCGCCCGCCCCTTCCTTCCGCGCAAAAAACCAAGTTATTTGATTATTTACGGACGTCCCCCTGCTCATGACGCTTTGATAGTCCATGCTCTTTTCTCCTACGCTCACCTTTTCACCCTCTTATCTTCGCCCTTGTGCACTTTGCACGAATTTGCGGCTACCCCATATCTCAGCAGCCCCTAATCTGCGCCAATCTGCGCAATCTGTGGATCAGCTCATGAAGTCGGCTTTTTGGACACCCAGACCATCCCCTCGGAGATATCTCCCGCCCCCGGAGCAGCAGACCAGAAGCCTTCGCCGGGTAGCTGCTCCTGGTGATAGATTTCCTCGATCTCCCTTTCGCCCACCTCCTTGACTCGTACATCAAAACCCAACAGATCCGCCACCGCCATAAAGTCCTTGGCCCTGAATTCCCCATGCATCTCTTCAAACAACCCCTTGACCGCTTTGGCCAACTCCAAAATTTCCCCATCACTTTTCATCCAACCCTCCAACCATCAAAATCATCCAGCCACACAGGTCTATCTGACCCTCTGTCCTCGGCCCCTTCCGTCCGAAGGATTGTCCGTGCCATCCGTGAAATCCGTGCCAAAATTCTGCTCTTAGCTCGCTCCAACCAGCGCCCTCACCACATAGTACAAATACCCATACAACTCCCTCAAAGCGGTCTCCGTATTACTGAGGGCCTCTGCACTTGGCAACAAATCCAACACGGTGAAACCACGGTTTTCATCAACCTGGAAATCTACCGGAAAGGGAAACACCGCCAACCCGGCCCGCTCAAAGAGCCATTGTGCCCGACGCATATGAAAGGCGGAGGTCACCAGGATCACACGCCTGTCTTGTGATTCATCCTGTTGGTCCATCAACGCCGCCACAGCCTGGGCCTCCGCAGCCGTATTCATGGCCTTCCCGGTAACCGCCACGCGATCTCTGGGAATGCCTCGCTCCATGGCATGTTCAGCCAAGAGTTCTCCAATAGACCTTGCCTCTTTGCTCCAGGGCAGCCAGCCCCCTGTCAGGATGAGCATGGACCCTTTGCCTGTGTGATACAGGGCCACACCAGCCTCGAAACGATCCACATCATCGCTCCATTCCACTACAGACGCATCGCCAGGCGCCGAAATAAACCCATTGCTCAATACCACAATAGCCTGTGACAGCGGGACCTCATGCAGAGGCACTCGGACCCGCCACCCCTCGGCCGCCCGTATGGCTGCATCTCCGATAAGAGGCATACTGGACAGCCATAGGAGCCCGATGCCGACATAGCACAGGATACGCCTTCTCAACAGCAACCCGGCACAAACCAGAATGGTCGTTAACCCGATGGGCAAGAAAACCATGGGCAAAATTTTGTGAAGATAGAACATACCCAATGACCGGCCAAACCTGGCCTCTTGGTCCTATGCGCCTGTGCGATGTACCAAATCGCCCCTACCGAAAGATTGCAGCCACCGTTCGCAAGACCAGCTTCACATCCGTTCCCACCGTTCGGTGCTTCAGATATTCCAGCTCGATCGCCAGCTTATCCGGAAGTACCCTTTCCCGATACACCTTTTCCCAATCCGGCCCTGTCAACGATGCCTCTTCCTGCCGATAGGCCAGAGACGCTACACTCGTCATCCCCGGCCGCACGCTCAGCACCTTCCGTTGCTTAGCCGTATAAATCGCCACATAGCGGGTATCCTCCGGCCTCGGGCCCACCAGCCCCATATCGCCCTTGAAAACATTGATCAGTTGCGGCAGCTCATCGAGCTTAGTCCTTCGCAACAACCTGCCCACCCGTGTGACCCGCTTGTCGCCTGAGGCCGTAATCCCGGGGCCCCGCCTGTCTGCATCGGCCACCATGGTGCGAAACTTGTAGAGCCGGAACATCCCGCCGTCCCTGCCCACCCGCGTTGCCCTGTAAAACACCGGCCCTGGCGAATCCAGTCGGATCCAAACGCCCAAACAAAAAAAAAGGGGGCTCAACACTGCCAGGCCCCCTGCTGAAACCAAAATATCCAACAACCGTCTGACGCGTTCAGGCGGCATGGCGCTCAAGGACCTGGATGACCGCCTCAATAACATCCTGAACGTCCTTATCCGTCATCCTGGAATAGATGGGCAGGGACACCTCTCGCAAATATTCCTGGTAGGCCACAGGAAAATCCTCAGCCACATATCCATATGTATTGCGATAATAAGGATGGAGATGCAGGGGGATAAAATGCACGCTGGTTCCGATGTTCCGTTGCTTTAACTCCTCGATGAACTGGGCCCGATCAATCTTGAGCCGATCCAGGTTCAAGCGCAGCATATAAAGATGCCAGGCATGTTGGCAATCCGTTCGATCCCAGGGAACTTCCACCTCAGGCATCCCACCAAAGGCCTGGCTATAGCGCCCTGCGATCTCTCTTCGCCGTCGCCACATCCGCTCCGCTTTCTGAAGCTGGGCCAGCCCCATTCCGGCAGCAATATCCGTCATGTTGTATTTGTAGCCCGGCGCGATGATCTCGTAATACCAGGACCCCTCGGCCGTGTAGCGCTTCCAGGCGTCCTTGCTGATGCCATGGAGGGCCATGATGCGGCAACGCTCGGCCAGGGCCTCGTCGTTGGTGACAATCATGCCTCCTTCGCCCGTGGTGAGGGTCTTGGTGGCGTAGAAGGAAAAGCACGCCAGCGTTCTCACCATACGACCTTCAACCCTGCCCGTCCACGCCCCACTCCCGATGATCCGTCCCTTGTACCGGCAGGGGAACGCATGGGCCGCATCCTCGATGATGCTGAGATCGTGCCTTGCGGCAATCTCGGCAATGGCGTCCATCTCTGCCGGAAGCCCCGCAATATGCACCGGAATGATGGCCCTGGTCCGTTCCGTGACGGCCGCCTCGATCTGATCCGGATCCATAGTGAAATCATCTCTGCGGATATCCACCAGCACCGGTTTGGCATCGAAATACCGCACCACCTCTGCCGTCGCCCCAAAGGTATAGGGCGTGGTGATGACCTCGTCGCCTCCTTTCAGGCCGATGGCCTCCAGGGCCAAATGCATGGCAGCCGTACAGGAATTGACAGCCACCGCGTAGGACGCCCCCACAGCCCCGGCGAATTCCTCCTCGAACTGCCGTGTCTTGGGACCGGTAGTCACCCAGCCGGACTCCAGAGCCTCCTTGATCTGAAAAAGCTCTGTTTCACCCACATCCGGCAGTGCAAACGGTAAAAATGTCGATCGAATTCGCGTATCCTTCAATTCTTCCAAAGCCATCCGGTTCTCATCGCTGGTTTTCAATTAACCAACAGCGAGAGAGACCTCCTCCCTCTCTGTTCGCAACGTGGTCTTAATGATTTGGGAAAGAAACTCGCTGGCGTCGAGGACTTCAAGCAATGCCAGCCGACCGCTTTCCGTCAAGTGTGAAATGAATGGCTCTGCCTGCTCCGCGTGGTCAATAACCCCTTCCGGTATGACCTCGATCATCAGGATGTCCTCTTCCCGATCATAAGTTAGCTTCATAACGCTCCCTCCGTCCTGGATAGAAGGTGATGACCACCTGTTCTCGGGTGACCTCAAAGCCATGCCGTTTAAGAACGTTAAACTTCTCTTCAGCGTGGCGGGTGTATACGATTTCCGGCAAATGTCGAATCCCCTGAATACATTATATCAAATCGGATGCGAACAGTACCCATTAGAGTTCGGCAGGTCTATTACATACTCGTTCATGGCTCTCCCCTCGGGGGTGACAAAGGTCTTCTCACAAGAAAAGCCGAGGCGCAAATAGAAATGGTTTATTTTATCATTATTGTCACTGTCAGTCGCTAAATCCACCTTCCGCACCCCCCGCTGCCCGGCCTCCCCCAAAAAGGCCAACACCAAGGCCTTGCCTATCCCTTTTCCCTGTACATCGGGCCTCACAGCAATAGACATTAAGGTCGCTGTTTCGTTTTTATTGGCTGTCTTACCGGGCATTGCAAAGGCCCTTATCAATCGGGGAATAATAATCGGGCGCTTTATGGTTGGTATGACACAAGCCAGACCAAACCGCCACCACCGCTGCCGCAACAAACGCCGGTAAAAGCCCGCAGGCTGGGCCGTGCCTGTCACAAACCCCAAAATTTCCTTGCCTTCTTCTGCGACCAACCCTATCCCATCGCGGTCTTCTATTGTAGCTGCGTAAAGCTCATGGAGAAAGGCGGGGCCAAGGAAGCTCAGGAAAAAGCCGGTAAAACCTTCCAGGTGAACCCGGACCGCTGCACCAACGTCGGCCAACTCCATTTCTCGAATACGATACGAATGGCACGCCCCATGGTTTCTTTCAACCAGAGTCACCGGGAGGCTTCCTCCAGTATTTGGATCACCTTCGGCAGGCAGATTTCCTTTGAGAAATGTTCTAACACATATTCCCGTCCGTTCTTGCCCATCCGTTGCCGTTCAGATCGGTCCATAGACGTCATTTTCTTGACCTGTTCCACCAGCAAATCAGGCCGATTCAGGTACCGCACCAAGCTGTCATAGTGCTCCCATTAGCCAATAAATAAGTCATAATATTGGTGCGGATTTCTCCTTGACCTGGATAGCCTAAACAACAGACTCTCATAGCACGCTACTAAATGGGAACGCGTATAGTTCTTAAGAAATGCAGTGCGTCCAGATTGCCCCATCCTATTCCGTTCCCCTATCGATAATGAGAGAAAACCACGGATAGCTTCGGCCAGTGCCATGGGGTCTTCTGGCGGACAAACGACCCCTGCGTTGCTCTTACGGATCAGATCGGCCACATCTCCGCGCGCTGCTGCCAAAATTGGCCTGCCGATCGCCAGGTACGCATAGGTCTTGGAGGGAATAGTGATTTCATAAGCTGGGTCTTTGGCCAAATGCAAGAATAATATATCCGCAAAAGCAAAATACTGGGCCATCTGGTCATGAGGACGGCTACCCAAGAAACGCACGTTATTCAGACCTTGCGCATTTGCACGTGCCGCTAGAGTCTCGCGTTCTACCCCATCACCGATGAGTACAAACTGAATCTCTGGTGAATCTCGCAAGAGGACTGCAGCGTCCAAGACAATACCAAGGCCCTGCGCAGATCCAACATTGCCGCCGTAAATTACGTTGAAACGATTGTTCAACCGTTCTCGGTCACCCAAATTTGCGTCCTGCGCTACTGGCCGGAAATTTTGGTCATTAGCCCAATTGGGAATAACGACGATCTTCTCGGTTGGGACACCTCGGGCCATTAAGGCACGTCTGAAACCTTGAGAGATCGTCGTAACAACAGCCGCGCGTCGATAGATGAGCTTCTCCTGGGCAATTAGAATGCCATTGATAAGACCTGTGAGACCGATGGTGGTGTTCCGTCCCCAATCCGGCCATAGGTCTTGCACCTCGTGGATCAGCGGAGAGCCCTTGATAGCTGTAAGGGCAACGCCTGGCAGTCCTATTTGATATGTCCAAATGATGTCCGGTTTGTGTATTAGCAATTCACCCAGTACTATAGCGGCCAAAGAAAACGAGGCATAAGATAGGATGCGACGGATGGCTGAGCGACTTCGATCAATTATATGAGCGATTCGCAGCACACGCACCCCATCGATACTCTCCCAAACAAATGGCCTGAAACGATATCCAGGGTACAGGCGTCCGCTGGGATAGTTCGGAAAGCCGGTGATGACGGTCACCCGATGTCCTCGATTCAATAATTCCCGGGCAAGGTCATGAGGCTTCCCTACTGGCTCAGGATGGTACCACAGGCTGATAATAAGGATATTCACGCTGGTTGATCTTTGATTGACTAATGATCTTGCCACACCACCCGGTTGACGTAATCGGTATAGCTCAAAATGATCCGTGCCACCTTTTCAGAGACATTGGGCATCTGGTAATCCGAAACCACTCGCAGATTTCTCTCCGCACCCCTCTTCTGGCCGGTCAAAATGCCGAGTCCTTCTTGAACCCTCTCCCAGCTCAAGCCCACCATCATTACGGCCCCTTCCTCCATGCCCTCGGGCCGCTCGTGCGCTTCTCGAATATTCAAGGCCGGAAAATTTAAGATTGAGGATTCCTCGGTGATCGTCCCGCTGTCGGACAATACGGCCCGTGCATGAAGCTGGAGATTCACATAGTCGGTGAACCCAAAGGGCTTATGTAATTCCACCAGTTGTTCTAAGCTTATCTTCTCCGCCTCAATTCTCTTCCGGGTACGGGGATGGGTGGTCACGATCACCCTCTGCCCATATTCCCTTCCCAGCCCCCCAAGAATAGCAATCAGCCCTCGAAAATTGGCATCCGAATCTACATTTTCTTCCCTATGACAGCTAACCAAAACATACTCCCCGCCCTTCAGATTCAGCCGACCCACAATCTCCGAACCCTGGATCTTAGGCATGTAATAATGAAGAACCTCATACATGGGACTTCCGGTCTTAATGACCCGATCCGGTGGGAACCCCTCGCGCAAGAGATACTCCCGCGCAATGCTGCTATAAGGCATGTTGATGTCGCTGATATGGTCGATAATCTTCCGGTTGATCTCCTCCGGCACCCGCTGATCGAAACACCGATTCCCCGCCTCCATGTGAAAAACCGGCACCTTTCTTCTCTTGGCAGGGTAGGCGGCCAAACAACTGTTGGTATCCCCCAGCACCAGAAGGGCATCCGGCCTTTCCTTCTCCAACGCCTCATCCACCCGCGCAATGACCTGCCCCACCGTCCCACACGCCGTTCTTCCTGCCGCCTCCAAAAAATAGTCGGGCTTCCGCAGCTCCAGGTCCTCGAAGAATACCTGGTTCAATTCATAATCATAGTTCTGGCCGGTATGGACGATCACCTGATCCATGTAACGGTCCAATACCGCCATAACGCGCGACAGCCGGATAATCTCCGGCCGCGTCCCAATAACCGTCATGATTTTCATTTCGTTATCTCATTAGCCGCAAAAAGGCACAAAAAAATAGATAGTTAAGATGGATTAAAAGACCAGGTGCAAGGCTCCCAGTCACTATAATCCTTCGGAAGATATTACAATTTTACTCTTGTGACTCTTGCGCCTTCTTGCGGCCAATTACTCCGACAGGACAAATTTCTTGATTTCGAGTCTCGGCGCTCCAAAATTAATCAGAAGCCCATGTTCACCCCTGCAAGCCCGCAAATACCCCAAGATTTGAGCGATATGTTCCGGAGCCAATGCCCTGCATGCCTTCAATTCAACAATAATCTTGCCTTCCACAAACAAGTCAGTAAAATATTCGCCCAGTACAGTTCCATCTTCATCATACACCTTCAAAGGATACTGCTGCTCCACATCCATCCCATTCTTTCGTAATCTATGCGCTAATCCATTTTCGTACACTTTTTCCAAATGCCCATGCCGCAAATACCGATGCAACTCAAAGCTCGTCTCCCTGATAATATCCGTTAGCCTAAATATGCCGTCTTCATCTTCCATCACTTTACCCATTTTGCGCCTTTTGCGCCTCTTTGCGGCCATTCCTCATCAGCCACAAAAATACACAAAATGCACAGGAGTTTTTCGCTGTTACTTTTTTGCGACTTTTGTGCCTTTTCGCGGCTAAACTTCTTCATAAAAAGTGTCCGGGTTATCCTTATCAAACACCTCATCCGCCCAGAAAAGAACCACCATATACCCATCCCCCACATTCTCAATCGAATGCGCATACCCCGGCGGAATATCTACCACCTTGAACTCCCTCCCCGACACCGGATACTCCAAAACCTTTCTGACCTCCGACCTCTGACCTCCGACCTCTGACACTATTGACCTAAACCGAATGACCGCCTCCCCTTCCAAAACCACGAACTTCTCCACCTTGCTGTCGTGATAATGGTTCCCTCGGGTAATCCCCGGCCGGGTCCTCGAAACAAAAATCTGGCCCACATGCTCCGATTTAAGCAGCTCGGCCAATTCCCCCCGCTCATCCTCGTGCTGTGTCAGTCCATAGGCAAAATCCTTTTCATGCAAATAACTCAGATAAGTGGCATAAAGGTTTCTCACGAACGCCTTGGAAAAATCCGGCAACAAAAGTGTCTCCCTCATCTCCCGAAAGGACCGGATCAGCTCAGCCAGCTCACCCAGACTCACCGTATACGACGGCAGCTCCCTCCCAAGCCGAAACCCCGACTCCTTAATCCCATCCAACTCCCCCACCAACGCTTCCACCACATCATCAATGTAGGTCAGCTCCATTTCATTCTTGGGATCAGATATCTGAATCGGCAGATCATGGGCAATGTTATTGCAAAACGTCGCCGTCACCGAATTGTAATTGGGCCGACACCATTTCCCGAACAGGTTTTTAAACCGATAAACCACGCACGCCGCCCCTGTTTCCTCAGCAAACTCCCGCAGCACCTCCTCGGCCTTCCGTTTACTCACCCCATAAGGATTATCCAGCTCCGCCTGAATCGAGGACGAAAGTATAATCTTCGGCGCACGCCCCAGCTCCCTCAACCTCTCACAAATCTCCTCCGTGCTTCCCGTATTCCCCGTATAAAACTCCTCCTCCTTCTCCGGCCGATTCACCCCCGCCAGATGAAAAACCACATCAGCTATTTCTAAGGCACTTTCCAAATCCTCGGGCCTTTTATCCAGGTCATAAACCAACAGCTCCATATCCTCACGCCGCCGAAGCACCGAACAAAGGTTTTTCCCAATAAACCCATTAGAGCCCGTGACAAGGACCTTCACGATCACTCCCATCTAATCCAGAAGCAACACAAAGTAAACAAATCTACCCCCTGATCTTTTCCGATCGATCGTATAAGGTCTCAGGAGCAATATCCAAGCCACCAGGCCAACACACGGTGTCGTAGGCGACATAGGCCCTTTTGAACTCATTCAGGTCTTTCAACCTCTGAAAGACCCCTTTTCCAAGGTATGGTTGCGCATCGAATACACCCGTTTCTCCTGTATTGAATGTTAACACGAGATGAAAATCATCACGGGCGTTCACCTGAACAACGGATTCCATACGCTTCAAAGCCTCCTATCTCAAAGGTTCAATCTGGAACGGATGGGCGCCAGTCACCGCAAGGTCCCAGTTGGCCATGAGTTCCTCACGATGGATTTCGATCCATGCCTGAACCATTCGTGACTTTGGTGTTGGAAACTGCCCTGACAGCATCTCCCCGTCCAAAATGGAAAAAGACGCCTTTTCCCCCTGATATTTGGCGTGAATGTGAGGCGTTTTATGGCGTTCGTCATCGAAAAAATACAGATAGATCACAATCCCATAAAACATGCTAATGGCAGGCATAGCCAATCTCCCTACGTTCCAAGATAATCAGTATTCAGGTTTGTTCCCTCTCCCTTACTTTCCCACTTGTGCCTCTTGCGTCTTTTTGTTTACCCCGTTAAATCTCTTTTTCATCCATTTAACCGGGGCGGCCATTACCCTTGGTGTCCTTCGTGGTAGAATTTAGTTTCAGCCATTCTTGCGCCTTCTGCCCCTTCTTGCGGTTATTATCGTTTTTACCTGAATACATTTTGTGACTCTTGCGCCTTTTTGTGGCTAATATCCTTCGTGCTCTTTGTGTCCTTTGTGGTGAATAGCTTTTCTCACAATCTCCAACTTCATCAACATCTCACACATCCCATTCACATCCAGCCTCTCCGTATTGTGCGAATTGTATTCCTCCGCCTCTGAGAATTCCTCCGCTCCTTCCGAAAAATAGCAGGAATAATTCAAATCCCTGCAATCCGCCGGCACCCGGTAATAATCCCCCATATCCTCGGCCTTGGCCATCTCCTCCCTGTTCAGGAGTGACTCATACAGCTTTTCCCCATGCCGCGTCCCAATCACCCGTATGGGATTCTCTGCCTTGAGCAGCTTCCTCAGCGCCAACGCAAGCGTCTCAATCGTGGCCGCCGGCGCTTTCTGCACAAAAATATCCCCCGGTCTCCCATTCTCAAACGCATACACCACTAAATCCACCGCCCCCTCGATCGTCATCATGAACCGCGTCATATTGGGATCCGTCACCGTCAATGCCTGCCCGCTCTGAATCTGCTGGATAAACAACGGAATTACCGACCCCCTACTTCCCATCACATTTCCGTATCTTGTCCCGCAAAACACCGTCCCCCCGTTGCTGAAGCTCCGGGCCTTGGCCACCATCATCTTTTCCATCATGGCCTTGGACATGCCCATGGCATTGATCGGATAAACGGCCTTGTCCGTGCTAAGAACAATGACATGCCCCACTCCGCACGCCAAGGCCGCCTGCATGACATTCTCGGCTCCCAGCGTATTAGTCTTCACTGCTTCCAAGGGAAAAAACTCACACGAAGGCACCTGCTTCAGCGCCGCCGCATGAAATACCAGGTCCACCCCCTGCATAGCCGGCACGATGCTCTCGTAGTCCCGAACGTTTCCCAGATAAAATTTCACCTTTGGATCCTTGAGTGCATTTCGCATGTCATCCTGTTTTTTCTCATCGCGCGAGAAAATACGGATCTCCCCGATATCTGTACTCAAAAAGCTCTTTAACACAGCATTGCCGAAAGTACCCGTTCCACCGGTTATTAGGAGCGACTTGCCATTAAACTTGCCATTTTCAACACTTTTTGAGCTTATTTTATCTTTGGTTTCCATTATCTGTCTTTATTTCTCCAGCTTTCCCTACTAGTTTTTCATGTTTCTCTATTTGATCATGGGTAAATCTCATCTTGATTAGTGTTGCTGGATTGCCCCCAACAATAGAATACCTCTCGACGTCATGCGTTATCACAGTCCCGGCGGATACGATTGAGCCACGTCCGATCCGAGCTGGCGTCAGGATAATAGAACCGTGACCAATCCAAACATCGTCTTCGACTTGAATTTGAAATTTATCTCCTCTCCCGGAGTCCCACATGAACTTTCCAACTATATCAAATCGATGATCATCTCGATTGAGAAAAGCTACGTTTGAAGCGATCATAACCTTGTTTCCAATCTCAGTATCTGCAAGAAAAATACATCCATAGCCGATACCGACATCACTCCCCAGTACAATATGATGGTTTGGGGACCAGAATCGCGTACTCCATTGGCAGTGAATATTGTGCCCAGTCTTAATCCAAGGATAACGGATTTGAAATATGAGAAAATTTCGAATTCCGTTAAGAATAGATTTTATGTTAAGTTTCATCTTGAAGCGGCCATTTTCCATTTTTTGATATAGTCAATAACGGGACCCACTTCCGTCTCCCAGTTATGACGTACCAGGAATGCTTCCCTTGCCCGCCGACCCATTTCGCGACAAAGTTGCGGATTTTGACTGAGTTGAACAATTCCTCTGGCGATATCCTTTGGATCTTCAAAGTCAACAAGAATGCCACATTGCTCAGTTTCAATGATTTTGGCAATTTCTCTTGCATAAACAGGGGCAATAATTGGTAGGCCTACCGCCATATATTCAAAAAGCCTGTTTGGAAGGCTATCGATTCCCAAGTCCTTTCCATATGCAATTAATCCCGAATCACAAGTCCGAAGAACCCCTGGCATTTTTTCCATTGAAATCCCAGGCCGAAGGTCAATTACTTCCTCCAAACCAAGTTCATTGATTCGAGAGACCAATTTGTCGTGAAAAATGTCTCTCGGGTTCCTAGCAGATTCGAACATGATTAGCCGAAGTTTTGCAATCTCCGAGATTGCCGCCGCCTCAACAACCTGCATCGTCCCCCTTAGAAGATCACTCTTTCCATGCATAATAGTAAAAGCTTTTCGATCTTCACTGCAGACTCTGGCAGGTTCTCCCTTTGCAAACCATGCCGGAGCACAACTGCGGACAACCATGAAGCAACCCCTTTTCGCTTTGTATGCTTCCAATACTGCATCACTAACGCCAAGAACCAAATCGCATGCTGAGGCAATTCGTGAAATACGTCTACGCACATATTCTCTAATAACTCTTAACTCGTGGCCGAAAAGGAAACGATCCAAAAGAGCACCGTGATAAATTTCATGAATATCAAAAATAACTCTTGCTCCATAGGCTCTGGCAAGCCTTATTGCAAGTGCTGCTGAATCCGGCTCCGGTGCGTAATAGACATCTACTTTAGAAAGCTTCTCTGCAATTGCTCGTATTTTCTGAACCCCAAGTACACGGTCAATCCGTTTCCGAATAGGCGGTGAAAGACTGACTTCAATACCAGTATGATGCAACTCTGTTGAATCATAGAACGCATGACTAGGACCTACCCACGATACGCGAAACTTTGCAGAAACGAACGCATAAGCGAACTTATGATTCACACGCACATCGTCAACTGGGTGTGCAGTTGTTAAAATACAAATATGAACGGGGGCACTTCTCATCTAAGATCTTTCTGCAATCTTGTCCCAGAACCGTCAAGAGAACTGGTTAGATTTACAACGTGTTGTCACTTCCAAGGCCCTAATGGCCAGCCCTTTCAAGGTAACATCTCAAAAAGTTCGGGTATAGGCATAAGGAGGCGCCCGTCATTTTGGTATGCCATGATACTTGAATTTGACTTTTTGGCAAGTTCCTCGAGTAGGCATCAATGGAAATTCTCAAGGGGCATTTGCGGCTTGAGCAATGATTTCGTAAAGAGAAGGAATGTTGTTGGCATTCGAGAGACGATCCATTTCCCAAAATCCCACTATCACCCTCTTTGCTCCTTTCCCAACCCTATTACAAACTGAAATCAGGCCTCCACACGCTTCCCAATGAGGGCTTTGTCTCCACGGGCTCCTTCCGGCCACCGCTCAGCAGCCAGCGCGGCGGCCTTTTAAATCGGCTCAATGTTCAGCAAAAATTGAACTATTTGAAAACTTTCTCTCATTTTCTCACTTTGGTACCGGTTGACCCCGTGACCAGTTACAAATTGAGACCTTTGAATATTAGGAAAAAGGCGTAAAAGAGTCCTTTGACGACAGCGCTTGACAAAAATTGTCACCAAAATTTGGGCCTCGCGCCCCTTTCATAGCCCAAATTCTAACCGGAGTGGCCAATTTTCACCTCATTCCAGTGCTCCAGGGAACCTCCGTATACCCTTTTATTACCTCAGGGCATACGTCCCCCCTGTTCTCAGGTGGTTACCAATTTCGCCCCTCTGTTTACATTGAACGCC
>Ga0209164_1000532_pt1 | contig 85553 bp, 83 predicted proteins | sample MTBNYHSulfiMetaG_FD_187458 | JGI IMG/M metagenome (GOLD analysis project Ga0209164, IMG submission 187458) | Enrichment culture microbial communities from rom New York Harbor, USA that are MTBE-degrading - MTBE-NYH (New York Harbor Sulfidogenic)... | ecosystem: Environmental > Aquatic > Marine >... | reverse complement strand
CCCCGCGTTATCCTTATTTTGTCTTTTAACCATTTGGGTTACCTCCTGTAATTTAAGATTCTTGCTGGAATCCTTTATTTTACAGGGTAACCCTTATGGTTTATTCTTTTATAGTGCAAGATTCAGGGACTATAAATTTATCCGGATTCTATTTTGACCATGTAAAACTGGGGGATGGCAAGTTACACCACCCTCTGGATTAATAGGTTAAAATGGCTTATTATTTCATAGAAGGTTATAATCCGATATGCCGCGTATTGTATTTTTGCCTGATGACAGGGAAGAAGAAGCGGGGGTGGACGAGACAATCCTTGAGGTTGCACAACGCACCAATATCCCGCTTATCAACGTCTGTACGGGAAACAGCCGGTGCTCAACATGCCGCGTTCAGATAGTCGAGGGTATGGAGCACGTTTCGCCGCGGTCGGGTTCTGAACAGGACATCGCGGAGCAAATGGCCTTTGCAGGGGATATCCGGCTGGCATGCCAGACAAAGATCAGCGGCAACGTAAAAGTTCGCAGGCTCGTGCTTGACGAAGAGGATGTCGATGTTACCAGCCTGCTTATCCAGGAAGCCGGAGCAAATCTTTCCGGAGTTGAAAAGGAAGTTCTGATTTTGGTCGCGGATATCCGGGATTTCACATCCTTTTCAGAAACCCTTTTGCCGTATGACATAGTTCATATCCTCAACCGTTACTTTCACCTGATGAATGAAGTCGTTATCCGTCACGGCGGAAAGATCGACAACTACATGGGCGACGGGTTCATTGCCCTCTTTGAAGTAAAAGACAAGAGAGAGGACGCGCTTCGCGGAATCAGGGCGGCGATCGAGATGGTCGGCGTCGTGGAAACCCGCATTCAGCCATATGCGGGAAAATTTTTCGACAGGAGATTCAGGATCGGAATCGGACTGCATTACGGACTTGTTGTCGCAGGCACTATCGGCGGTCGCGGCAACAAGAGACAAACAATCATCGGCGATGCTGTGAATTTCGCAAGCCGTATTGAGTCAACAAACAGAAAGCTGGGAACTCATTTCCTGATCTCGGAAGACGTCTACTCCCTTGTAAAGAACGACGTCAGGATAAACCGTACGCATACAATCGGAATTCGCGGCAAAAAGGGCATCCACTCACTTTATGAGGTCGTTGGATTGGCTTAGATCCTTATATCAATATGGAAAAATATCGCAAGATTGGAAAGAAGAAGATTATGAATCTGCCGGAGAACAAGACAAAAATCGTATGCACCCTCGGCCCAGCATCGGATTCTCCGGAGGTCATGGAGGAGATGATACGCGCCGGTATGGATATAGCGCGACTGAATTTTTCTCATGGGGATTTGGCAACCCACAAGAAGGTTATAGCTAATCTCAGGTCAGCCGCCCATAAAGCGGGAAGCCGGATAGCTATCATGGCCGACCTCCCCGGTCCGAAGATGCGCATCGGCCGGCTGGTGAAGGAGCCTGTCGATTTAAAACCGGGCGATGTGTTCACCCTTACCACAAAGGAGGCAGCCGATGATGAAACCCGCGCCCCGGTCAGCTTTACCAGTCTGCCACAGGTTGTTAAGCCGGGCAACACTTTGTTTCTCAATGACGGCCTTATACAGCTTGAGGTTACAGAAATAGCTGGTGACGATGTAATATGCAGGGTCATTGTAGGCGGAGAATTAAGATCACGAAAAGGTCTCAATATGCCTGGGATCAACCTCGGCATAAGCGCCTTCACCGATGACGACTACCAGTACCTGAAGTTCGCGCTGGAGCAGGGGGTGGATGCGGTGAGCCAGTCTTTTGTCGAATCAGGCGCGGATATCGCCGCTGTCCGTAAGGCTGCGGAAGAGCTGGGGTATAACCCTTTTATCATAGCCAAGATCGAACGCTCGCGGGCGGTTGAGAACATAGGCGACATACTCGCAGCGGCTGACGGTATTATGATCGCCCGGGGAGACCTCGGAGTCGAGACGCCCATCGAGCAGATACCCGTTGTCCAGAAACAGCTTATGCGCCGGGCCAACCTTCTCGGGAAACCCGTCATCACCGCAACACAGATGCTCGAGTCGATGACGACCAACAGGCGTCCCACACGCGCAGAGGCGACCGATGTTGCTAACGCCATCCTCGACGGCACCGACTGTGTCATGCTTTCAGGAGAATCGGCAATGGGTATATATCCTGTGGAATCCGTAAACATGCTTGCAAAGATTGCCGCTGCAATAGAACCCCACCGTCCGTCCCGTCATGCGGGAGCGACGCTGCAGGTAAAGGGTCGCAGCGCTGATGTCGGGCTCGCTGATCTGATATCCCTCAGTGTGGAGGCGACCCTGGAGCATATCTCTCCTGCAGCGGTATTTGTTCCTACCCGCAGCGGAGCAACTGCGAGGAGTATCTCGCGATTCAGGCTGCCGGTGTGGATTATCGCCGTGAGTTCACAGGAGTCAACCTGCCTCAGGCTGAGGTTTTCCTACGGCGTTTATCCGGTGTTTGAGCCCGACCATCCCGATGACTGGAACCGGTATATCCGCAAATGGCTGCGTTCTCACTCCGTTAGGGGAAATCTTGTCATCCTGACCGAAGGGCCTTCATCAAAGCATCCTGATGCGAACAACCGCATGGAAATCATCGACCTGAATTATAAAGGATGAAGACGGACAATTTCGGAAAGCTGCATACGCATACGGCAGTTTCTAAGGCAGACGATGGAAATGGATGGAAAGGAGAGACATGTTCGAAATATTGCGTTCGATGATTTCAAAAGTCAGCGCACTGTATGCAGACATACGTTATGAAATAATGAGAGAGACGAAAATCGCCTTCAACGGCAGGGAGCTTTTTCACATAGGCTCGAACTCGACGGACGGCTTTGTCGTGAGGGTTTTAAGAGAGGGCGGCTTGTCGTCTGTGTCTTTTACGCGTCCGGAAGACGCAGGATCTGCTGTTCGTACTGCTGAGGAAAATGCATCCCTTATCGCCCGTCATATAAAAAAGCCTGTTGAGTTCGCAAAAACCGACGTTATAAAAAACACGTTTCTGCCCGTCCTCGCTGAAGACCCGCGGAACGTGCCTGTCGACGAAAAACTCCGGCTGACAAAAACCTATAATGACATACCTTTGAAATATGACGGGATCGCCACTACAAATATCCACTATAGCGACGTTGTGCGCGAGAAATATTTCGTCAGTTCCGAAGGCGCCGAGATCAGGGAAGACCTCGTCACCGCCGCACTGGGCGGCCTGATTACGAGCAGAGAGGGCAGCCTCACGCAGAACGTGCGGGTCGGTCTGGGGGGTAGCGCCGGTTTTGCACTGCTCAGAAATCAGGAAGAGGAGTTCGAGAAAAGGACTGCAACAGCTTTGGACTTGTTGGACGCGGCTCCGGTAAGCGGGGGGACGTTCAATGTGGTGCTCAATCAGGACCTTTCGGGTGTTTTCACTCATGAGGCATTCGGCCATTTTTCCGAAGCAGACCTCATCGAAGATTCGCCGACCATGAGGGAGCGGATGCAGACAGGGGCCGCTCTCGGCAACGAGGTGCTGAGCATTACCGATGACCCCACCATGCCGGGCCAGCTGGGTTTCTATTGCTGTGATGATGAAGGCGTAAAGGCGAGCCCTGTAAGGCTCATGAAGCACGGCATACTCACCGGACGCCTGCACTCGAGGAGGACCGCAGCTGCGTTCGGCGAGGCAGTAACCGGCCATTGCGTCGCAGAAGATTACAGGTACGCCCCGATCGTGAGGATGGGAAATATCTTCATCGAACCGGGGAAAAATTCACTCGATGAACTACTTTCCATGCTCGGAGACGGTTTATACATCCTCGACAGCAAAGGGGGACAGACGAGTGGTGAAAATTTCACCTTCGGAGCCCAGTATGGCTATATCGTAAAAGGCGGCAAAAAAGGTCCGATGGTACGCGACATCAACATCTCGGGAAATCTTTATTGTACCCTGAAAAATATAACCGCGGCAGGAAACGACCTTGTCCTGGGAAAGACAGGCGGGTGCGGGAAAGGACAGCTCAATATCCGTTCCTGCCACGGAGGCCCGCATATCCTTGTCAGGGATGTGGTCATAGGAGGGGTGTAATGGAACAACTGCTCGAAATGGCAAGGAAGGTCTGCGACAGGGCCGAAATATTTTCGGCCGATTCGAGGGGAGACGGTGTCTCCTTTGAGAACGCCTGCATGAAGGACATCGACAGCAGCATGCAGTCGGGTGTATGCCTGAGGATCATCAAAGACGACATACTCGGATTCGCCTACACCAGAAATCTGACGGACAGGGCCACGCTTATACAGAATGCCGCTGATTCACTCAGGGGAGGGGTGGGCGGAGCTTTTGATTTCCCTTTCACAAAAGAACTGCCGGACCTCGATACATACGACCCTTCAATGGAAACCCTCCCCAATTCCGCCATGGTAGAAGAATGCGGCAGAGTATGTGAGATTCTGTCCCATAAGACAAAAGGCCAGATCAATGCGTCGGCGCACCGGTCAACAGGCAGAATAAGGATAATCAACACATGGGGGACAGACCTCTCCCTGAAGTCCTCCGCTTTTTATCTGGGGACGGATATTGTATACCCTTACACATCGGCTTCTTTACACCGGACCCTTGTGTCGAAAAGATTTGAAAATGCGGGCGGTGAATATCTGGATTTCCTTGCAGACACCTATGAGCAATCGATGCAGGAAGTGCAGCCGGCGTCGGAAAAGCTCAAAGTACTTTTTCTTCCGGAAACCCTGTATGTTTTTCTGTGGAGGCTGCAGAGCGCAGCAAACGGGCAGAGCATCTACCAGAAGATTTCTCCTGTTGCAGGAAGGCTGGGTGAGGAGATCTTCGACAGTTCGATCTTCATTTATAATGATCCGCTGAATGACTCTCTGCCCGGTGCAAGGACATTCGATGACGAAGGGACTCCGTGCACCCGTTTTCCCATCATCGAAAGAGGTGTGCTGAAGAATTTCTATTACGACCTTTACTTTGCACGGAAGCTGAAAGCCTCTCCGACGGGTCATGGATTCAAGGGCTCGATATCCGGGAAACCGGTCCCTTCTCTCAACCGCCTCACCATAATGCCGGGGGATGAATCTTTTGCCGGTCTCATACAGTCCATGGACCGGGGCATCGTTGTAGCCGGAGCCCTTGGCGGCCACAGCGGCAATATCCCTAACGGAGATTTCTCGATAGGGGTCTCGCCGGCGCTCTATGTCGAAAGAGGTCAGATTACCGGATACGCGAAAGATGTGATGGTTGCGGGGAATATCTATGATATCCTGAAAAGAGTTGCCGGTCTGGAAGATACACTCCATCCCTGTTTCGGAGGGACTCTGCCTGCTGTTCTGTTCGACAATATCAACGTAACTTTAAAAAAGTGATCCATTCAGCTTTTTGAAGGTGACGCTGATGAATATGTTCATAATCGATAACGAAGTGTTGATCCGGCTTTTCTTTTTCGGCGGTGTATTTGCTTTTATGGCTGTCTGGGAGATGATAGCTCCCCGAAGGTCCCTGAGTGCGCCAAAAAGCACCCGCTGGTTCGGCAATGTGACGTTGACCGTTCTCAACAGCCTACTGGTACGTCTGGTTTTTCCCGCAGCTTCCCTGGGAGCCGCCCTCTTCAGCAAGGAGTATGGCTGGGGGGTTTTTAATCTAATCCGGCTCCCGGAGGCACTGACCGGGGCAATTGCAATTGCGCTATTCGACTTGACCATATATGCACAGCATGTCTTCTTCCACAAAGTCACTCTTTTCTGGCGTCTTCACCGTATGCACCATACTGATCTCGATATAGATGTTACAACCGGCGCCAGGTTCCATCCGATCGAGATAATCCTGTCGATGGGTATCAAAATGGGAGTAACGTTAATCCTGGGACCGCCTGTCTGGTCCGTACTTGTCTTTGAAGTGCTGCTGAACGCTACGTCCATGTTCAATCACAGCAATGTTTTCATGAACAGGCAGATCGATGCTTTCCTGAGAACATTTCTGGTAACGCCTGACATGCACCGGGTACACCATTCGGTGATCATTCAGGAAACCGACAGCAATTTCGGGTTCAACCTGCCGTGGTGGGACCGCCTTTTCGGCACTTACAGGGCTCAGCCCGCCGCAGGCCATAAGTCAATGGCCATAGGACTTTCCAATTACCGGGACCGGAAGTGGCTGACTTTACCCTGGATGCTGGCCGTGCCTTTTTCCGACAAATACCGGTAAACCTGTCAGTTGATGGAAAAGCTTTTCCTGAAACACCTTGCGGCCCGGCATAAACCTCCTTCCAGTGCCTTACTCTTTCTCTTCAACCTCCAGGAGGCCCTTAACGGATTTAACTCCTTTGATTTGCCTGATTTTTCCTATGCCATAACAAATCCTGCTCATTTTAATAGACTTTTAAGGTTGGCGGTCCCAACGGGAGTCGAACCCGTGTTTTAGCCTTGAGAGGGCCACGTCCTAGGCCTCTAGACGATGGGACCGGTTGGCTGGGGAGAGAGGATTCGAACCCCTGTAAGCAGATCCAGAGTCTGCCGTCCTGCCGTTGGACGACTCCCCAAAAGCATTTTTGGAAAAATGTATTATACCATATCACAATCCGCCGGAAGCCTTCAATAATCGTCAAAAAAAGACTTGTTTCGGTAAGCGGGATTATCCATAATTTGACCCTTTTTTTATCACTCTTTGATTAAACGAGATGAACACATCTCACACATCGTCCCGTCTTTCGTAATTCTTCTTTAGAATCTTATCATTTCATTAATTCCTGCGCGCGATAAAGCTTTATGGCCTGTTTATGCGGTGTGTATTTGTTGACTTTCAGGGATAAAAAAAGTAATATTAAATTAAGAAGTTAAGACGTGTAGAAAATACAGGAGATACAATGTTTGAGAAGTTTACGGAACGCGGGAGAAAGGTGATCATCTATGCAAAAGAGGAAGCCGAGAAACGCCAGAACGACTACCTTGGAACAGAGCACCTGCTGATTGCCGTTTTAAGAGAAGACGACGGTTTACCGATAGCCATCCTGAAAAGAATGGGGATAACTCCGGAGGAGATCCGTCTGGAGGTGGAGAGGAACCTGCCCCAGGGAACGAACCTCATGACCTTCGGCGATATTCCTTTTACACCGAGGGCCAAGAAGGTGCTCGAGCTTGCCGTTGAAGAAGCAAGGCTCCTCGGTCACAATTACATAGGCAGTGAACATATCTTCCTCGGTTTGATCAGGGAAGAGGAAGGCATCGGAGGAAAAATTTTAAGGAGCTTCGGCGCCAACCTCCTCGGCGCCAGACAGCTTACGATCAATTTTTCGATCAGGGCACAGACCCATGTGCGCGAAAAAAAGAGCTCCACTCCGGCCCTTGATGAGTTCGGGAGGGACCTGACGCTTCTGGCAAAGGAAGGAAAGCTCGACCCGGTGATAAGCAGGGAAGACGAGATAGAGCGGCTCGTCCAGATCCTCGGCAGGCGGATCAAGAACAACCCGGTCATTATCGGAGAGCCCGGTGTCGGCAAGACCGCGATCGTTGAAGGACTTGCCCAGAAGATCGTATCGGGAAATATCCCCGACAGCCTTCTCGGAAAACGCATCGTTTCGCTGGACCTCGGCGCATTGATTGCAGGGACAAAATACAGAGGCCAGTTCGAAGAGAGGCTGAAGATCGTCATGAAAGAGATCGTTCAGTCGGACAACATCATCCTGTTCGTAGATGAACTGCATACGCTCATCGGAGCGGGTGCAGCCGAGGGTTCCGTCGATGCATCGAGCATGCTGAAGCCGGCGTTATCAAGGGGCGAGATACAATGCATCGGCGCAACTACACCCGATGAGTACAGAAAACACATAGAAAAAGACGGTGCGCTCGAACGCAGGTTTCAGCCGATATGGGTGCAGCCGCCGGATATCGAAAATACTATCGATATCCTGAAAGGGCTTAAGCCCAGGTACGAGGCGTTCCACAAGGTCAGGATCAGCGATGAAGCTATCGAAGTGGCTGCGAGGCTTTCGGACAGGTACATCTCCGACAGATATCTGCCTGACAAGGCGATCGATGTGATCGATGAGACGGGGTCGCGGATCAAACTGAAAAGGTATACCCCCCCTCATGAGCTGAAGGAACTCGAGGGCGACATCAAGAGGTCTTCCAAGGAAAAGAACCTCTATATCAAGCTGCATGACCTTGAAAAGGCTTCATCTCTGCGTATGGAGGAAGAAAGACTCAAAAAGCTCCATGAACAGCTCCACAAACAGTGGATAGACAATCTGAACAAAGAAACGCCTTCAGTGAGTGAAGAAGATGTTGAATATACGGTATCAAAAATGACAGGCATTCCTCTTTCGAAGCTCGAAGAAAAAGAGTCCGAGAAACTGATCCGTATGGAAGACAACGTCCACGAGAGGATCGTAGGCCAGGAAGAGGCGATAAAGGCTGTTTCTAGGGCTATCAGAAGGTCGAGGGCCGGACTGAAATCCAGCAAAAAACCGATCGGCTCTTTCTTCTTCCTCGGTCCGACCGGTGTCGGAAAGACGGAACTCGCCAAGGCCCTGGCGTGGTTCCTGTTTAACGATGAAAGCTCGCTCGTGAAAATAGACATGTCGGAATACATGGAGCGGTTCAACGTCTCCAAACTCACAGGGGCTCCTCCGGGATACGTGGGATATGAAGAAGGAGGCCAGCTTACAGAGAAGATACGGAAAAAACCGTATTCAGTGGTACTCTTTGACGAGATCGAGAAGGCGCATCCCGACGTATTCAACATACTCCTGCAGGTCCTTGATGAAGGAGTCCTCACAGACAGTTTCGGAAGAAAAGTCGATTTCAGGAATACGGTCATCATCATGACTTCGAACCTTGGCGCACGGCTTATCGAGAAAGCGACTCCGCTGGGTTTCCAGAGAGACGTCTCCGAAATGGTATATGAAAAGATAAAGGAGAACGTCCTGAACGAACTGAAAAAGACTTTCAACCCCGAGTTTCTGAATCGTGTTGATGAGATCGTCGTATTTCACCCCCTCGAAAAAGACCACCTGTTGTCCATCATTGACCTCCTGGTCGAAGAGACAAACCGGTTGCTGCTTGAACAGCAGGATGTCGTAATCGAGGTTGCGCCCGAAGTTAAGGATTGGATTATCGAGCATTACTATCAGCCGACTTACGGGGCAAGACCTATGAGAAGAGCGGTCCAGAAAGTGATCGAAGACCCCCTTTCAGAAGAATTACTTAAGGGCAGATTCAAGAACTCTCAGAGGGTAAACGTTATCCTCGAGGGAGATAAGCCGGTGTTCATCGAGGCCGAAGAACCCGTCACAATATTATCCGGTGCTAACTGATCCATGCCCCTTGACAGGCTAACCGGCGAAAAGTGAAAAGCAAGGCCCTCATTCTCTTAATCATCGTTTTCGTTATCCTTATCGTTTTTTTTGCCGTTCGGCCTACCTACACCCCAAGGATCGCGGAAATCGGGATTGAAGTCCCGGATTTTGAACTTACCGGCGCCGACAACAGCAGGACAAGACTCTCGGACATGAACGGTTCCGTCGTATTTGTCAATTTCTGGGCCACGTGGTGCGCATCCTGTCTTGATGAACTGCCTTCTATTGAAAGGCTTTACAGGTCATTCGCAGGAGACAGCCGGTTCAGGGTTGTAACGATCCTTTATAAAGACAACGTGGATACGGCATCCGGCTTTATGAAGAAAAACAGCCTTTCATTCCCCGTCTATCTCAATCAGGACGAATCAGCGGCAAAGACCTTCGGAATTACCGGAGTGCCCGAGACATTCATAATCGACAAAAAAGGGGTTCTGAGGGATAAGGTGATCGGCCCTGCCGAATGGGACTCTCCAAGTGCAGTTCAGGCGTTTCTGACCCTGATAAACGAGCCTTAACGAGTGCCTATGGCCGCTGCCCATGGGAAACATTAAGCCTCCGGAACCGGCTTTGCTCTTCGTAGGGGCATTGTATGCCGATGATGAAGTATTCAGCCGGTCAAGAGAAATCCTGAAGCGCGGTTTCGGAGATATAATGCTCGAAAGCCGTTCCCGGCCCTGGGATTATTCTTCCCACTACAGGGAAGAACTCGGCTGGCCGATATTCAGGAAGTTCATCTTTTTCAGGAATATAATCGACCCGGGAATACTTGCAGACGTCAAACTGAAGACAAATAAGGTTGAAGACGGTCTTGCATCGAACGGAAAAAGACGTATCAACCTCGATCCCGGGTACCTCACCCTGCCGAGAATAGTCCTCGCTTCGACAAAAAACCGCGCACATCGTATCTACCTGGGCAAGGGTATCTACGGTGAGGTAACGCTTCTGTACAGAGATAAAGGAGGCACATTCACGCCTCATCTTTTCACATACAGGGATTATCTGGACAAGAAGACTTTGGCCGTTTTCCTGGATGCGAGGGAGATGCTGAAGGCAACTTTGCCGTCTGGCGGGATTTCTTAATCCGTCCTTGCATAACTTTTATTCAATTTGTGAGGCATATATGATGAAAAAGCTTTTCCTGAGACACCTTGCAGCTTTCACAGTCACAGCAAAACGAGGTTGTCCCTGTGTATCGCTTCATCGGAATACTTGTACCCGAGGGTGTTTTCTATTTCCGAAGTCTTCCTGCCTTTTATTCTTTCGATCTCTGAAGAGGAATAATTTGTGAGGCCTTTCGCAATACGGTTTCCCTTTATATCCCTGCAATAGACCGCATCGCCTGTGTCGAAATTTCCTTCAACCGAAACAATGCCGGAAGGCAACAGGCTCTTGCCTCTTTCAACCAGCGCCTTTACAGCGCCGTCGTCGATGACCAAGCTCCCTTTTGAACGGCTGCCGTAGGCAATCCATCCCTTTCTGGAGGACATTTTCTCCGTTTTGGGTACGAACAGAGTTCCGTGGTTAACACCTTCCATCAGAGAAGGCAGGAGCCCCGCCTTTCTCCCGCTGATAATATGGACGATGATACCATGGGTCACAGCCCTCTTTGCGGCGAGTACCTTCGAATACATACCCCCCGTGCCTATTATGCTTCCTGCGCTTCCCGCTGTCTTCTCGATCTCGGGCGTGATATCATCAACGCGTTTGATGAGCTTGGCACGGCTGCTGCGCCTCGGGTCTTCGGTAAACAGACCATCTACATCCGAGAGTATGATAAGCCTCTCTGCCTCTACGAGACTTGCGACAAGAGACGCGAGGTTGTCGTTGTCGCCGAATTTGATCTCGTCTGTAGCAACTGTATCGTTTTCGTTTATCACCGGAACAAGCCTGAACGACAACAATGTCAGAAGCGTATTCTTTGAGTTGATATACCTCTTCCTGTCGGAGAGGTCTTCACGGGTAAGAAGCACCTGGGCCACTTTCTTCCCGTAAGTCGCAAAACTCCTCTCATAGGCCCACATGAGAATACTCTGACCCGCTGCCGCAGCAGCCTGCTTGAGCTTTATGTCCTTCGGTTTCTCCTTTAAACCGAGTTTGCCCATGCCGGCGGCGATTGCGCCGGACGAGACGACCACAACATCGTATCCGGAATCATGAACAGCCGCCACATCAGAAGCTATCGACGCCACTTTGCCGGCGTCAAGTCCGTCCCGCTCATCAGCAAGGATATTACTGCCGATTTTCACCACGATTCTTTTCATCGAAACATATCCTTATTCTTCGCCTGGGAAATTATACATCGCCGGTAATATGGTTGTCATCAGGCAGGGAGTTTTGAGTAATAACCCGGAAAGTGCAATTGGGTATCAGGCATATGCAAGCCCTTATCGTAATTCACGGCTCAACTTGACAGAACCTTTATCGCGGCCTGCACAACCCTGGGATCAAACTGCGACCCGTTGCAATTGTGCAATTCCGACAGAGCGTGCTCTTCCCCCAAAGGCGGACGATATGGCCTCTCTGCGGTCATCGCAGCGAATGCTTCGGCTACATGAAGGATCTTTGCGCCAACCGGTATCTCGTCGTCTTTCAATCCGTCAGGATAACCCCGTCCGTCCACCCTTTCATGGTGATGCCTGATCATCGGGATGATATCGTTAAAATGTTCGATGCTTTGCAATAAGGTCGCTCCCAGAGCGGGATGCTGTTTTATCATTTCGTATTCTTCTTCCGTCAGCCGGGACGGTTTATCTATAAGTGAATCGTCGAGGTTTAGTCTGCCTATATCACGGCAGAGCCCTGCGAGCCGGATGTTCTTTATCTCTCCCTCGTCAAGCCCCATCTCATATGCGATCCGCATCGAATATGAGGCCACCCTCTCCGAATTACCTTTCATCCATACTCTCTTGCTGTCGACTGCATTCGACAGCGCCGTGAAAAAAAAGATAACATTTTCTTCGAGTTCCGCGTATGCATGACATATGTCGTCGATGATGTCGAAACAGAGTTCTTTGCTCCTTTCGGCTTTATCAGCCCAAAGACGCAGATTTCTTTCGCTTTCGCGCAGCACCTCCTCTTCCGCCTTTTTGCCGCCGATGTCTCTTATTGTTCCCCTGTAATAGATCACTCTGCCCTGCGCGTCATGTACCGCCTGGATATCTTCGGAAATCCAGATCGTGCCGCCGTCCCTGCGGAATACCTGCGACTCGAAAGCGGATACTGACTTCTTTTTTTGCAAGAAACGCATGAGCTTCGCGCGGCGTTCGGCTTTAACATACAGATGACGGAAATCCGTCCGGTCTGCTATCAATTCATCAGGAGAATCGTATCCAAAGATGCTGGCCATTGCCTTATTCGCCATCAGATAGCGTTCGCCCGGTGTCATAAGATATATCCCTTCAACCGGGTTTTCAAAAATACAACGCAACATTTCTTCCCCCTGGCGCAGATGTCTTACTTCGACCGCCCGGGATATCTTCATGCGGAGAACATCCAGCGTGTACGGCTTTGCGATAACATCGACTGCGCCGATCCCGAGTGCTTTGATCGCAGTCTGCACCGTAGCTTTGCCTGTGATGATGAAACCCTGGAGATGCCTGTCTCTGCCCAACGCAGACTCAAGCAGTTCAAGACCGTTCACTTCGGGCATATCGAGATCCGCCAGCAGAACGTCAAAAGGCTGCTTATTCAATATTTCAAGAGCGTCTTTGCCTCTTGTAAATCCGACTACCTCGTATCCGACCTCCGAGAGGATAGCGCAGAGCGATGTCATTACTTCGATCTCGTCATCCACTACGAGCAACCGTCCATTCACCCGTTTCATCTCTGATCCCTTCCCGCTGCCGTATATTTTCTTTTGTCCTGCCGGACAGGTCGCAACACTATTCTTTCATGATAGAGGGAACCGGCTGATTTTGTCTGTAGATTTTGGACTACACAATGTAGGTTTTTAGCTACAAATTGTAGGTTTTGGACTACAATTGTAGGTCGTGGGACTACAAACCGCAGATATTTTATCCGTCAGTTGTATAACCTTCATTTAACTTGTAAGGCGGATATGATGAAAAAGCTTTTCCTGAGACATTTTACAGCCCTTCGGTCAGGCCGGCAAGCCATTATATCGGAATATTCCTTGTTTCCCGTCAATCCAAAAGCAGTCCGTGCTTCACTACATAACGGATAATGTCCGAAGTGCCTGACATCTCCATTTTTTCGAGGATGCGGGACCGGTATGTACTGACAGCCGAGGCGCTGAGCGACAATTTCTTTGCAATCTGGTTGATTGTTTTACCTGACGCTATCATGCACATTACCTCATATTCGCGTTCCGACAGCCTGTCGTGGGGGAGCCTTTCCTTGATGGCCGAGATCCTTAAGGCCATCTTCTCGGCAAGCGATGAAGTAACATATTTACCGCCCCGGGAAATTTTCCGCAACGCCGAAATCAATTCTTCCGGTGCGCTTTCTTTTGTCAAATACCCCGAAGCTCCCGCCTTGAACGCACTCATAGCGTACTGTTCTTCAGTATAGACGCTCAAAATGACGACCGGAAGTTTTGGTTTTTCTCTTTTTATCTGCCTGAGGACATCCAGACCGTTTTTCCCGGGAAGGGATATATCAAGCAGAATCATATCAAAGTTATTGTGCGCTATCTTCTCCAGCGCCTCCTCGCCGCTGCTAGCTTCCGCAGCGACAGACATATCGGATGTTTCAGACAAAATCTGCTTCAGTCCTTTGCGGACAATGGCGTGATCGTCGGCAATTAATATGTTAATCATACCGGCGTCTTTCTTCCGGAAAGTGGAATAGTTACACAAACCACAGTCCCCTTATCCCTGATGCCGCTGATTTCAACCTCTCCCTGAAGAAGACGGACGCGCTCCCGGATACCGATCAATCCGAACGACTTTGTACTTCCGATATTTTCCTGTGTTATGCCCCTGCCGTTATCTTTTATATTCAGCGCAATCTCATGCGATTTCATCTCTAAAAATATTTTTACCGTTGTCGCGTGTGAATGTCGGGCGATGTTTGTCAGCGCTTCCTGAAAAATCCGGTACAGAGCCGTCGAAATATCCTGATCGATAATTATTTCCTCAGGCTCGAGTACCAGTTCGCATTGTATTCCCGTCCTCCGCTGAAATTGTCCCATCTGCCATTCGATAGCTGCGGTCAGCCCGAGGTCATCAAGCAAGCCGGGCCTTAATTCTCCTGAAATCCTCCTTACCGTGTTTGCAGCGGAATTTATCAGCTTCAACATCGATTTCGTCTTTTCGATCAGTGCCTTCTGATCCCTGGATAATTTTTTATGCATCCAGAACAAATCCATCTTCAGGGCCGTCAAAGACTGGCCCAGCTCGTCATGAATCTCGCGCGCGACATACATCCGTTCTTTCTCCCTCGCCGACTGCAAATATGCGGTAAGATTGCGCAGTTGCTCGCGGGAGGTTTTCAGTTCTTCTTCCGCCTTTTTGCGCATAGTGATTTCTTCGACTATCCCCTCGTAATAGATCAGCTCCCCGCCCGTATTGTGCACCGAGACGGCATTTTCGGATACCCATATCGCACTCCCGTCTTTGCGGTAAACCTGCGATTCGAATCCTGTTACAATCCCATCCCTCTGCATGAGATGGATGAACTCGGCCCGGCGTCCGGGTTTCGCATAAAGCCTTCCCATGTCTTCAAGCTTCGTTATCAATTCCCCGGGACACGAATAGCCGAGTATGAGCGCAAACGCACGGTTGGCTGTGATACAGCGTCCTTCGGGCGACGTCTGATAAATCCCGCCTATGGCGTTTTCGAAGATCGAACGGTATTTGCTCTCCGTTTCCAGCAGCCTTCGCACGTTCATCGCACGCGATACTATCTGCCTCAAAAGTTTCAGTTCCAGTGGCTTTAATATGTAATCAAAAGCCCCGACCTTCATCGCTTCCACGGCAGTCTGAACTGTCCCCTGTCCCGTAACAATAATACCGATGAGATTGGGGTCGATCTCAAGGGCGGAGCGCAACAGGGTTATGCCGTCCATTTCAGGCATAATGAGGTCTGTCAGCAGCAGATCGGGAATCCGCTCACACATCTCCTCCAGAGCGTCTTTACCCGAAGTGAATGTGGACACAACATATCCGCAGTGAGAGAGGAACTCGCAAACAGGCCTCATGGTTTCCACTTCGTCATCGACGACTATCAACCGTCCGATGGAGTCTTTACTCATGGTTATGCTTTCCGGACAACACGTCCCCGATCAGTTAAAGCAAAAATATATTGCCGTTCACAACAGCAGGAGGTTTAACTTCTCCGCAGAAATTATAGCAAATAGTTAAAAGCATAGTCACCTGCTTTTTGAAGAGAAAAACGTGAAACGATTCGCCTGAATGAGTTCGGAAGAGCTACAGCCGAATAATCGCTAAAATATTTTTTAAAAAGAATATGATTGAAATTTTCCGCTGTTTTTGGTATGTTTATAGCGTTTTATGGAGCCTGACAGGGAGAATAAATCGGTGCTCGAAGCGCTTCTCTTTCTTTCGGGAGAGGTGCTGACAATTTCTGCGTTGCATGATGTAACAGGACTTCCGGATGCCGAAATTAAAAGACTGCTTGCCGAACTGATAAACGAATACAGGGAACGGGATGCCGGGCTGCTCATCGCCGAAATTGCAAACGGGTATCAGATGGTAACAAATCCCGCATATGCGGATTGGATAAAGAAGTTCAAAACCATGCACGTCTCGACCAAACTTTCGATGCCGGCGCTCGAAACCCTTGCACTTATAGCATACAGACAGCCCATTATCAGGGCGGAGATAGAACAGATCAGGGGTGTAAACTCCGACAGCGCTATCAGGACTCTGTATGAAAAAAGACTTATCAAGATCATGGGGCGCAAGGAAGCTCCCGGCAGACCTTTTCTCTATGGTACGACAAGAGAGTTTCTTCAGTATTTCGGGCTGAAGGATCTTACGGAACTGCCTACTCTGAAAGAGCTAATCAGGGAAGAGGCGGCCTGATTTCAGGGAGGACAACTTGAGGATATTGTATTTACTGTTCGTTCATCTCGTACTTGCAATCTGTCTGTCGGGCAGTGTCAAGGCAGACACCACTTACGTGGTAAAGAAAGGCGACAATCCTTCAACCATTGCAAAGAAATTTAATGTCGCAACAAAGGTCATACTGGCGGCCAACGACATTAACCCGCGCTATCTTAAACCAGGCACAAAAATCACAATCCCTTCGGATAAACACGTTTCGGCCGGGAAAACCGGGACCGCTAAAAAACAAGGGGTCAAGTCCGGCCTTCAGAAGGTTGCGCCGGTAATACAAAGGGAGAACCCGTCCGCCCATATAGTAAAAAAAGGCGATACCCTATCTTTTATTGCGAAAAAATATTCTGTTTCCGTCGGTGATCTCAAAGAGACCAATAACCTGAGATCGGAAAAATTGAAACCCGGACAAAGACTCCTTGTCAGGAAAGAGAACCCAAAGACCTATAAGGTTAAAAAAGGTGATACTGTTTACCGGATTGCTAAGAAGTTTGGCAAAGACGCTGATGAACTCGTTGAGATAAATAATCTTGAAGCAGGCATGCTGCAGCCGGGCCGGACAATCCTCCTGGAGCCCGAAGAGGATACCGGCGCTGCTAAAACTAAAACCTACGGTGCAATATTATCGCAGGATCATATCGAAAGAGACGCTGAAAAGGCATCCGGATCTGTTGAACTCAGCGGGTTGTCCCTGCAGGACAGACTGATTCTCTTTGCAAAAAAAATGCTCGATATCCCTTACAGATTCGGCGGGAACAGCCTTTGGGGAATTGATTGCTCGGCGTATGTTCAGAAGGTCTACGGCATAATCGGCATCAATCTGCCAAGGTCGGCAAGAGAGCAGTTCACCGAGGGCGATCCCGTAGATATAGAAGAACTTTCCATCGGAGACCTCGTCTTTTTCAGGACATATGCCTCTTTTCCATCACACGTGGGAATTTACCTCGGAAACGACCTTTTCATTCATGCCTCTTCCAGAAGCAAAAAAGTCACCATTGACAGCCTTGAGACGCCATATTATCTGAAGCGGTTTATCGGAGCAAAGAGAGTTATCGACGGAGAGACTATGAAGGAAGTCCCCGGTCGGGAAGGCTAAGAAGTCTCGTGCCAGACCCGGGGAGGAGGTCTTCGCAGTCACCGCCAGATAAATATCAGGGGACATTATTTGTTAAGCAGTCCCTTGATCATCAACTTTAATTCCTCGAGATCAGACGACTTCACGATATACGCTTCAGATGCCCAGACCGCAAAATCGTCCCGGTAATCATACGCGGTAGACATTATTACGGGTATCTTGGGGTTCTTCTCCTTCATCTGTCTTAAAATACGTATGCCGTCGACATCCGGCAGGAGTATGTCAAGAGTCACGATATCCGGGTTTTCCCGCTCGAACATCTCCATCGCTTCCTGGCCGTTCGATGCGACGACAACTTCGTAGCCTTCGTCTTCGAATTCTTCCTTATAAAGCCTCTGAATGTGCAGGTCGTCATCTACAACAAGTATTTTCATTTCATTCCTCCCTTCCGGCAATCATTTATCTTTTTTCAATGGTATGTATACCGTGAATGTGGTTCCTGTACCGGCTTTGCTTTCCACTTCTATGCGGCCTTCATGCTCTTCGATAATCCTATGTGCGATAGTAAGGCCAAGCCCGGTCCCGCCTTTTTTTGTAGTAAAGAACGGATCAAAAATGAACGGGATATCCGCCCCGGTTATCCCGGGACCCGTATCCCTTATCTCGAAAATGCAGGAACCATTTTTTTCGTATACCTTCACACTGATCGTACCACCGATCCCGATTGCCTGGGCCGCATTTTTCAGGATATTAAGCAGGGCGTCCCTGATCCTGTTCGGGTCTACAAATATGGAGCCCGATCCGCTGAATTCCTTTTCAATGGTTATCCCCCTCTCATCAGCCTCGGAACCCATAAGGTCGATAACCTCTTCGATGAGTTCTCCGGCGTTCACCGTCTCTTTGATCACCCTCGTTTCTTTAACAAAACTCAGGATCTCGTTGAGGATGTCCTCGAGTCTGTCGACCTCATCGGCAATTATATGCGCGTATTCTTTCAAGCCGCCGTCCAGCTTTTTTTCGAGGCGCCTTGCAAAACCCCCGAGCGAAACGAGCGGGTTTCTGATCTCGTGCGCAACGCGCGCCGCCACCTCTCCAAGGCCTGCCAGCCGTTCGGTCTTTATCACTCTTTCCCTGAGGTTTTTCAGTTCCGTGATATCGCTGACAACATTGACAGTACCCATGAATTCTCCGTTCATGTCAAAGATGGGAGAGCTTGAGGTGATAAAAGTTCCTCCGAGGTAAGGGTCTTCCACCTCCTCCACAAACGCCCGCCTGCCTTCAACAGCCTTCTGGTGCGGGCATTCCCGCCACGGCTCTTCTGTCCCGTGAAACACCTCATAGCATTTCTTTCCTATTATTTCCTCAGGCGGTTTTCCAAGCCTTTTTGAAACCGCTTTATTGATGTTTTTCAAAACATAATCTTCGGCGACAAAAAATACCATGTCCGAAATCGACTCAAATATATTTTCGAGTTCCTGCTCGGTAAGTTTAACCTTCTCAAAGAGTCTTGCGTTTTCGACAGCAGATGCAATATGGTTCGAGAAGGCCGTCAGGAACCTCATATCTTCTTCGGTGATCGGCCTTCTGTTGAAATAATTGTCTACCCAGAGGACGCCTATCACCTTGTTTCTTGAGATCAGAGGCATGACAGCATAGGCCTGGGTGCCGGTCTGCTGAAGAAGAACTGCATCTGAAAGGGGCTCCCTTGATACATCATCGATGTTGAACAGTTGTCTCTCCTTCACAGCCTTGGTAAGAATCGTTTCTTCTGTAAGGGGTATCTCCATGCCAAGGATAAGCCGGTCAAAAGAGGAGTCTTTTCTCAACGGACCTATTTCGATATCGTGCATGATATCAGGCAATGTCTTCTTTTCCAGGGAAAGTTTATCCCATATATGAAAAGCCTCTTCTTGGCTTGACGGTCCGACTCCCATCGCCCCTTTCAGGATGTTCCTGACCTCATCGACGAGGAAAAGGATCGCCCGGTTGAACCCCAGGCCGTCTCCCATAGTGACGGCAGTGAGGACCATCCGCAGCAGTTTTTCGAGTTCAAGTGTCCCCCTCATCGCAGTGCTGATAAAAAAGAGCCTTGACAGTTCCTGGTTTCTCCTGACGAGTTCTTTTTCGACGTTTTTCTTCTCCGAGATGTCTCTTGATATGCCGCTGATGCCGATAACCTCTCCGGCGCTGTTCTTCACCGGAGACAAGGTAAGGCTTACCGTAATGATCGCCCCGTCCTTCCTCTTTCTGAAGGTCTCGATCCTGCGCAGGACTTCTCCGTTCCTTATCCTCCGGTTGTTCTCCCGTTCGGGATCAATGAGGAATTCGGGGACGAAAGGCAGGACTTTTCCTACAGCTTCTTCCTTCATAAATCCATAAATCTTTTCGGCGCCCTTGTTCCAGGAGGTAATAATACCGTTCAGGTCGGACGTGACAATCGCATCGGCAGAATTCTCTATGATGCCCTCGAGATATTCCTTTGTCTGAGTTACCTCATTATAGAGCCTGAGGACCTCATCATGACAGAGCATCCTGTCGGTAACATCCTGGATAAATACTGTGCATTCGATAACCTCGCCTTCCTCATTCTTTACCGGATATGCCGAAAGCTCGGCAAAAAGCGAAGTCTCATCGAGCGTGGTCTTCTGGGTTGTGATATTTGGCTCTCCTGTTTCAAACGCGGCCTGCGCTGCACAATGGGGGCATACCCAGAGCTTTTCATGGAATACATCTATGCAGTCTTTATCGATAATTTCGGAAACCGGCATCTTTGTCCATTTCTCAAGGGAACGGTTTGCAGCCCGTATCACATAGTTCCTGTCCATAATTATGATGCCGTCACGGATGTTCTCGAATATTACTTCAGTAAAGTTCTGTCTGTCCGCTATATCCATTTGCAGCGCCCTCTATCGCCCCTTGTTTTGACGGACGGCTTTATAGAGACCGACATACGTTTTGGCCGACCGTTTCCACGAAAAATCTTTCAGCATTCCATCGTAAATCATCCTGCTCCTCTTGTCGGTGTCCGTATACAGGCAGAGCGCCCTCTTTAAAGCATCAAGCATCGCAGAAGGGGTATAGTCTGAAAAAAGGAAGCCGGTTCCCTTCGAGGCCAGCGGTTCATAGTCTTGTATGGTATCGGCAAGACCGCCCGTCTTCCTCGCAACGGGAATAGCGCCGTATCTCAGGGCAATCAACTGGCCAAGGCCGCACGGCTCGTACCTGGAGGGCATAAGGAAAAAGTCCGACCCCGCGTAAATCATGTGTGCGAGCTCATCATCAAATCCTATGGTGACCGAAATCATCCCTTTACATTTTTCAGAAATCTCTGAAAGACTTCTCTGGAAGCTCTCATCTCCTTTTCCCAGAATAGCAAGCTTCACACCAAAAGACAATAGTTCGGGGAGGGATTGAATAACGAGATCGAGACCTTTCTGCTCCGAAAGCCTCCCGACCATGCCGACAAGCGGCATGCGTTCCGCAGAAGCCGGGTCTTTCCGGTAAAACAGTTTTTTTATAAGCTCCCTTTTGCAGACGGCCTTTCCCGAAATGTCATTATGGGAAAAGTTCCGGGGCAGAAACCTGTCCTTCCAGGGATCCCATTCTTCGTAGTCGATCCCGTTGATGACGCCGTGGATGTCAGCCTCTCTTTTCCTTAGAACACCATCCAGTCCGAAACTGAACTCCCTGTCGAGTATCTGTTTTGCGTAAGTCTCGCTGACAGTGCCCAGCACGTCTGCCGAGATAAGCCCGGCCTTCAGAAAATTCACCTTCCCGTAAAACTCCACCCCTTCCGGCCGGAATAGCTCCCACCCCAGATTCGTAAGAGGCATCTCGGAAGCCGGGAACAGCCCCTGGTATCCTATGTTGTGTATTGAGAAAAATGTGGCTGTTTTTTTAAAAAATACATCCCCCTTGTAAAGTGTCTTCAGATAGAGGGGAATAAGTCCGGTCTGCCAGTCATTGCAGTGGATGATATCCGGCCTGAAATTGAGGGCTTTGCACGCTTCGATTATTCCTCTCGAAAAAAATATAAAACGCGATGCATTGTCGCTATAATCGCCTTCCGGGATACCGTAGAGTTCCTCTCTTTCAAAGAATTCGTCGCATCGAATGAAATAGGCGGATGCCTCGTCACTGAAAATCCTTCCCTCGGCGATCCTTTCTCCTACGGGCACGTTTACGGTAATCCCCGTATCCTTCAGCGGAAACCGGCCCTCTTTTATATTTTTATAAAGGGGCAGGACAAGGCATGACCGGTGTCTCATACGCCTGTATTCCTTATACAGTGCGCCTGCAACATCGGCAAGTCCGCCGGTTTTGATAAACGGCACCGCCTCGGACGAGGCTATCAGTATCTTCATATCTTCGCTTCTCTCATGAACCTGGCCGACTCCTCCGGCGGAGTGGGATTGATATAGAAACCTGAGCCCCACTCGAAGCCCGCAATCTTTGTGAGCTTCGGCACCATTTCCAGATGCCAGTGATAGTATTCGTTCACCTCGTCAATGAACGGGGAGGTATGCAGCACAAAATTATAAGGCGGGATATCGAGTATCTTATCCATCTGCCGGAGAACGGTCTGAAGGATCTCTGCAAGAGGTCCGAAATTATTGTCGGGCGGATAGAAACGGGATTCATGTCGCTTGGGCAGAATCCATGTCTCGAACGGCGCGCTCGGTGCAAAGGGCGCAAGAGCGACATATTTTGCATTTTCATAGATCACCCTTTTCCTGAACTCGAGTTCCTGGCTGATCACATCGCAAAAAATACACCGCTCTTTCAGATCATAATAGCGCTTCGCTGAGTCTGTTTCTTCTTTTACCAGTTTGGGGATTATCGGAAGCGCAATCAACTGGGTATGTGAATGTTCAAGAGAAGCACCAGCGGCATCCCCTTCGTTCTTAAATATCAATACATACCTGAAACGACGGTCCTTTCTAAGGTCGGTCAGTCTCAGATAATAAGCCCAGAGCGCGTCTTCGACTCCTTTTAACGGCATGGTCGCAAGAGACTGCATATGATCCGGGGTTTCCACAACGACCTCGTGAGCGCCTATACCGCTCATCTTGTCGAAAATGCCCTCCCCAGTCTTATGCAGCTCTCCGTAAATCTGAAGCGCAGGAAACTTGTTCGGCATAATTCTCAGTGTCCAGCCCGGAGAATTCGGTTTTGTGTCGGCAGGTCTGAAGGCTATTATCTCGGCAGGCGTGGTATATTCGTTTCCGGGGCAGAACGGGCAAAAGCCGCCCCTCTTCTTCTGGGAAGGCGAGACGAAGTCTGTAGGTCTCTTGCCTCTCTCAACAGAGATGATGACCCACCGGCCCGATATCGGATCTTTTCTCAATTCAGACATTTTCCCTCCATCTCGCGGCAAAAAGCGCAGGGGAAAAGCCGGGGATGATGAACCACGCTATGAAATTTGTTCCCAGCGCTTTGCCGCCTGTGCTCATGCAAAATTGGTATTATTATATCATAATGGAATATAATCACTCATGAAACCGACCTTCCTTCACAACCTTGTAAACAGCCCGTTTGAGGACCCTGTACTCTTTATCAGAATAATGAGGGAAAAGAGGGCTTTATTGTTCGATATCGGCAATATTGCGGGACTCGACCCGGGCAACCTGCATAAGATAACCGACGTCTTCGTGTCACACACCCATATCGATCACTTTATCGGCTTTGACACTCTCATAAGGGCGTTACTGAGGAGAAAAACCCCTTTGAGGATATACGGGCCCTCAAATATAACGGACTGTGTTGAAGGGAAACTTAAGGGGTATACATGGAATCTCATACAGGACTATCCGCTGAATATAGAAGTATACGCCCTCGACGGTGACAGGGTTCTACAGTCGGGTTTTCACGCCGAAGAACGTTTTTTGAGAAGAGACAGCGGCATCCGGATTTTTTCGGGAGTTCTCCTGCAGGAACCTCTCCTGACCGTCAGAGCCTTACAGCTTGACCATCAGGTGCCTTGCCTTGCGTTCTCTATTGAAGAAGAATTCCATATCAACATCGACAAGGTCTTGCTGGAAAAAATGGGCCTGCCTGTCGGACCCTGGCTTTCCCGACTGAAGAAGGCCGTCAGGGAGAACATGCCTGAGGAGACCGAATTTACCGTATCGGGCAGAAGATATCGTCTCGGCGAGCTTTCGGGAATTTCGAAAATAACAAAAGGCCAGAAGATCGCATTCGTAACAGACGTATCCGTCACTGATGAGAATATCCGCAAGATTACCGGATTCGTCCACGGTTCCGATACGCTTTACTGCGAGGCGTATTTCCTTGACAAAGACCTTGACAGGGCGCTGCAGAGATTCCATCTTACGGCAAAGCTTGCCGGGAAGATCGCAAGGCAGGCTGGCGTAAGAAATCTTGTCGTCATGCACTTTTCACCAAAATACAGAGGCCAGGCTGACGGGCCGGAGGCCGAAGCTATGGAAGAATTCAGAAATCAGGCTTCTTAAAAACCAGGACTGCATTCATGCCGCCGAAGCCGAACGAATCGCATAAGGCGTATTGTATTTCGGCCTTTCTTAACCCGGTCACGTAGTCGAGATCGCAATCAGGGTCTCTCTCCCGGAGATGTATTGTCGGCGGAATAATCCCCTCCTTCATACTCATCAGCGTGAAAGCCGCCTCAAGCGATCCGGATGCTGCAAGCATGTGTCCGGTGGCTGATTTCACCGCAGTCACAGGGATATTATACGCGTGCCTGCCGAGAGACCGCTTTATCGCCTCGGTTTCGGACCTATCGCCCAAGGGTGTTGACGTGCCGTGTGCGCTGACAAAATGGATATCCTCCGGCCTGAGACAGGCCTCATTCAACGCCGCATTGATTGCACGCGCCTCACCCTCGGGAGACGGCGCTGTCTGGTGAAAGGCATCGGTTGTATTGCCGTATCCGACAATTTCGCCGTAAATCCTTGCACCCCTTTTCACTGCATCTTCATACCCCTCCAAAACCAGGATACACGCTCCCTCTGAGAGAACAAAACCGTCCCGTCTCCTGTCAAACGGCCTGCTTGCAGAAGAATCGGCAATCCGGGACAACGCGCCTGACGCTCCGTAACCCTCTATGCATATTCTGCAGACGGGAGCTTCGGCGCCGCCGCAGAGCATGAGGTCTTCGTAACCCGCCCTGATCAATCTGTATGCCTCGCCGACCGCACTCGTGCCCGATGAACATGCGCTGGAAATGCCAAGACAATATCCCTTTATACCGAGATTTTGGGCGACATATGACGCTGCCATGCTGATTGTAGTAGACGGCATGAGATAGGCGGATACGCGTCTCCTGCTCCGGAGTACCGCCCGTTCCAGCGTACTTATCCCGCCCCGGCTCGAACCGATAACAACTCCTGCAGATGCTAGGGGGCGCGGGTTCAAAATCCGGAATTCAGAGTGTCCGTGTTCATCCGGATTCTCTCTTATGAGACCTGCGTCTTCAACCGCCATCCTCGACGCTGCAACAGCATACTGAACAAAAGCGTCAATACGGTTTATTTCCTTAATTGAGAGATATTTTCCGGCATCGAACCCTTTAAGTTCCCCTGCAACTCTCCATCTCAGGTCGGAAGCATCGAACCGCGTAATCAGCGCTGCACCGGGAATCCCGGCCTTGGCATTATTCCAGGCCTCGTCCAGCGAATTCCCGATAGGACAGACAGCACCCGTTCCTGTAACCACAACCCTCTTCATCGCGTCAGGTATAATAGCATACAAAACGGCCTCCAATGCCCTTCCCATTTATTGCCCTTGCATAATGCATATGGTATATTATAGAAAATTATTTGTGCGGGGAGGCATATTGGTAGGGGAGATACTGAAAAAAAAACGTGAGGAGCTGGGTCGCGACCTCAGGGAGATCTCCGATGCCCTCAAAATAAAGTATTCATATCTCAAGGCAATCGAAGACGGTGACCGTGAAAACCTTCCGGCTGAAGTCTATGTAAAAGGATATCTGCACGAATACGCCAAAATTCTCGATTTAGACCCGGATTCCGTCTTAAACACCTATAATCAGGAAATCATCCCTCAACATAATACCTTGATGAAATCAGCAGGACCACAGGCAGCGGAGAAGAAGAGGTTCAGAATAGGTTACTTGCTGATTCCTGCGCTGTGCATCCTGGCCGCAATTATTCTCGCATCAATGCAATTTCCTCCCGCGAAGAAAATCCCTGGGACCTCTGTTCCTTCGGACTCGCCAGTTTCACCGGCCTCAACTAACCCCGAGGCTGGCAAGCAGACGGTTATCCCGCAGAAAGAAGAACCGGAAGTTCAATTTCCAGGACATGTTCTGAATATCTCGGCCATCGATACTACATGGCTCGAGGTGATGATCGACAGGGACACACCCAAAGAGATACTACTTAACCCGGGGGATGCGGTGGAATGGCATGCGGAAAATTCTTTTTCGCTGAAAATCGGCAACGCCGGCGGCATAAGGCTGGTCTTTGACGGAAAAGAAATCACGCACCTGGGTGAAAAGGGCGAGGTCATCAGAATAAACCTCCCGGCAACGGACACATAGAGAACAGCAGAATCCTGAGACAATTTTATAAGGCGACATATTGAAGGATCAGGCTGCGGAAATAGACCCGAGTTTTGTTGATAAGGTAGAAAAGCTCTATAAGAGGCTTGCATTCACCGATTATTACAGCTTTTTGGGCATAGAGAAACGGGCGACTCCGGACGATATCAAAAGGGCATATTACAATGCTGCGAAAGAATTTCACCCCGACAGGCATCTGCACATGACTTCCGGCACCCTGAAAAATCAACTGAACGAAATCTTTGCCCACTTGACACAGGTTTATAAAGTTCTATCCGACCGGAAACTCAGGACAGAGTATGACCGTGAATTATCAAAAAAAGATTCGCAGGTTCGGAGAAGTAATTTTGATCTTGCGAAAATAAGGTTCAGGGAAGGCGAAGAAGCGTTCAGAAGAGGTTTATATCCGGAGGCTGAAGAATTATTCGGCCAGGCGGTCTACCTCGACGGCACTGTGGCCGATTACTATTTCCGTCTCGGTCTGGCCCTCGGGAAAGAAAAGAAAATCAGCGAAGCAGGCAAGATGTTAACTCAGGCATTGAAGCTTGACCCCTATAATGCCGCCTATAATGCCGAACTCGGCCATGTCTTTCTGAAGCTCGGGTTTCATTTAAGGTCCAAATCCGCTTTTGAAAAAGCATTGAAATTCGATGCTGCGAACGAACGCGCTGCCGAAGGGTTGCAGATAATTAAAAATCTTCGCTCAGACTAACCGGAAAAAATGTTCTCCAATACCGTATAATTAAACGTCATGATACGAAATACTTTCAGCATCCTGCCCGGGATCGGCGAGCGGCTCGAGAAGAGACTCTGGAGAAGCGGGATACTTGACTGGACCGATTTTCTGAATGCCGCGGATATTAATTTCATCGGTTCTCATAAAAAAAGTTTTTATGACGCCTGCCTCTCTTCCGCCCTGAAGGAGCTCGACAGCGCCAATGCCTGGTATTTCGCCGCGACTGTCAGGAGACGGGAGCACTGGAGGCTTTTTGATATTTTCAAAGGAGAGGCGGCTTGCCTGGACATAGAAACGAACGGACTCATGCCTGCACGCGGAGGCTATGCGACAATGGTCGGTATATACGACGGTTTTGATTATAAATGTTTTATAAAAAATGTGAACCTTACCTATGATGTCCTTAACAGAGAACTTTCGAGGTATAAGTTCCTCATAACGTTTTATGGCGCGGGGTTCGATATTCCGTTCCTTATGAGGTCCATGCCGGGGCTGAAGTTCGATATCCCCCATTTTGACATCTGCTTCGCTTCGAAGAGGATCGGATATAAGGGTGGGATGAAGAAGCTCGAAACGCTGCTCGGCATCACGAGGGACAAGTCTGTAAAGGGTATGGACGGCTATGACGCAATAAAGCTCTGGGAACATGCCCGGAGGGGAAGTTCGGAGGCGCTCGAACTGCTCAGGGTCTACAACAGGGAGGACACTGTGAATCTGTCCCGAATGGCTCATCTTATTTATCAGAAATTGCGTTCCCAGACAGGCATAGAGGAGTACTGCAATTCTTATCGTACACGCCGGGAAGAATATCGCTGCCCTTCGGTTATCTCCCGATCACCCCGGATATAGCAGTCATTTCCCGCCCTTCACGCATGTAAGTAATCTCAACCCTGTCTCCCGGACGCAGTGATTTGAGGATTCCGGACAGGTCTTTCAGACTATCAACAGTTTTCGAGTTCATTTTTATTAAGACGTCACCTTTTGCAAGTCCTGCCTTTTCCGCAGGCGAGCCCCGAACAACTCCGTCCAGTCTGCAGCCCTTCCCTTTATAGGCGAAATCAGGGATAATGCCGAAGGTCACTTTCCTCTCTTTCTTTGTTTCGGGTCCAGTCTGCAATACTGATTCGGCAGTTACCGTTAAAGGCTGTTCACGATGCGCAAGATATTCAACAACCTCTTTTGCAACAGAAGCGACTTTCGCAAGCCCGGCGGAGTTGATCTTATTCATGGTGTCCGTCGGTCTGTGATAATCTTCATGAGGTCCGGTAAAAAACTGAACAGCAGGGATTCCTGCCGCCTGAAAACTTATCTGGTCACTCGAATCGAGCTCTTCGGATACGGACTCAATATCAACTCCTGCAATATACCCCGCCCCCCCGAGGATGTGAACCCACTCTTTGGCAGAACCCGCGCCGAGTATAAAGAGCCTGTTATTTTGCATCCTGCCGACTGTGTCGAGATTCAGCATCCCAACGGACTGCTCCGCCGGATAACGCTTCTGGTTTGCCGTATAATATTTCGATCCCTTTTTTCCGGTCTCTTCTCCGGTAAAAGCTGCAAAGACAATGTTCCTGCCGGGATTCGCGTTGCTGCCGAAAACTCTTGCAACCTCTATAAGCGCCGCCACTCCGCTCGCGTTGTCATCGGCGCCGTAATGGATTTTTCCTTTATTTTCCCTTAGCGCTCCAACCGAGCCGGAACCGAGGTGATCATAGTGGGCGCCGATTACAACACTCTGCTTCGCCCATTCCGGTTTTTCTCCGGCTATCACTCCGATGACATTTTTTAATCTTATTTTATGTTCCGGATTATCGCTATCCTGATCTTCCCATGTCTGGAAATAGCTGCCTTCTCCATCTCCTGCAGGTAAAAGTCCGGCTTCACGAAATTTTCCAGCAATGTATTCTGCAGCCATGTCGATTTCCTCCGTGCCTGATCCACGGCCTCTAAGTTCATCGCCTGCAAGAAACCTGATCGTCTCCATCATCCGTTCCTGTGAAAATCCCGATTGCATAACAGCCAGCGGTTTTCTATGACGAAGCTTCCCCGTTTCCACTTTTGCGATACGGCCTGTTTCAGAGGGAATAAATATTGTCATTGGTGAATTCAGCACAGGTAACCGGCCCTTGGCAATATTCGCAGGCTCGTCGCCTTCAAAAGCAAGGTAACTGTATTTATGGTAGTGGGGCAGTTTCCTTCCGAGGCCTGAAAGGGACTCAGGCCGGTCGGAGGCAATCAGCATTATTGCCATCTCCCTGTTTTCAGGGTTCGATGCCGTCAGGACAAAAGAGTGATTTTCGATTGGAATTTCAGTTTTCCCAATTTTCACTTTTTCCCGGCCTGCGGTTATTTCGAATTCAGAGAGTATCTTTAAGACATCCTGCATAAACCGGTTTTTAAAACCTAAAACCGCCGCAGATTGATCCGGGGAAAGCTGTGTGATCTCGCTATCGAGCCGTATATCTATTGCATCAGGGCCTGATTTACCCAGGATACCGGCAAGCTCACGATAAGCCTGAAGCAGTTCCTCTCCCTCCGAAGACGGAAGGACGACGAGCAATCTTTTTGCGCCCAAAGCCTGTGATATCGCCGGAGGGATTTCCTCACGGCCGAGCCTGCGGAAAAGGTCGAATTCAGGGTCGACGTCGATCCGCAACGGTCTTGCAGGCAGAGAAAGCATTACCGCCTGTTTTTTTTCTTTGACATCCACGCCGGTCTGAAATGCTTCTTCTCTTCCATCCAGAGTCACCGCAACAGGTATTCGCAAGCGATATGTTGTACCGGACTGTTCTTGTTCAATTATTGCCGTAACGGAGTATCTATCATCTTGTTTGATAACGTTGACATCACTGATGGTCAACTCCGGCGCACCGGTATGTGTTATCCATTGATCGAATTCGGTCTGAAGGCTTTTTCCGGAAACACGTTCGAAGCTTTTTTGCAGGTTGGAGAAAGTCGCATAGCGAAATTTATTTTTTTGGTAGAAATCCCTGAGCCCTTCGGTAAAAACAGTATCCCCCAGTTCGAGCCTCAGCATATGGAAAAACATCATCGACTTGCCGTATCCGACCGCTTCCGAAGAAGAACTGTGGCGCGAGCGGAACGTGGTGAGAGGGAAATCCCTGCCGCTGAACACATAATCGGCATATTTCTGAAGCGTGGTCAGGCGGTATTCCGCTCCTTCTCCCCGCTGTTCTTTTATGAGATGGTCGGAGAGGTAAGCTGTCAGTCCTTCCGACCAGTTGCCCTCTTTATAATCGGGGAAAACACCGTTCCCCCACCAGTTATGGAGGATTTCGTGAGGATAGGAAGAATCGATAATAAAAGGAAAACGGATGACCCTGGGTCCGAGAAGAGTGAACGAAGGCATCCCGAACCCCGTCTCCCAGAAGTTCTCCACCAGGGCGAATTTCCCATAGGGATAGGGTCCGATAAGTTTATCGTACATGAAGATATAGCGGCTTGTCGCATCGAGGTATTTGGCCGCAAGCCCTTTATCAGGTGTCCGGAGGAACGCCATTGCCAAAACGTTTTCCCCCGACATGGTATACTCATGAAATTTCGCCGCCACAAGATAAATCTCTTCCTGGGGTTCAGACGAGTCCCATCGGACTGTGGTTCCACTGGCGTCTTTGGAATGATCCGTCCTTTCCCCCTGGCTCACCGCATCCCATCCCTGGGGAAGTTCAATACCCAAAGTGAACGTTATGAAAGACCCCCTGATCACAGGGTACCAGAATGAATTTCCTTCAAGATAAACCCCTTCTGCTGTGATAATGCCGGGGTTATGGCTGTAGCCGCGCGCCTGTTCTATGCCGAACTGCTCGACCGGATGGTCGATGATTCCGCCGTATTCGACCACGAAAATATTTACGCCTGACGGGAGGTCGGCTTTAAAGGGTTCAAAGAGAACGTCTCCATTTCCGCCTGGCTCCTTCACGATCTTTACACCTTCAGTCACAGATGAGGGGTTCAGGCCTTTGTGCAGGAAAAAACGGAATTCGGGCAGGAAATTCTCCGGCACGGTTATTCTATCTTCGGCAGTAAATCGATGCTCCTGCGGATGAATTACGACTTTAAGATCGTGGTGAATTGTCTCCCCATGGCCCTCAACCCAGTCTGCGATGAAGATATCAGTGGCTCTCGGTTTGTCCGGATTTCTGTTTGAGGCAAAGGCGAGTTTTTTCCCGTCTGGAGAGAACATGGGAAATCCGTCGAAAGCCCTGTTAAACGTAAGCCGTTCGAGCCCGGTGCCGTCTATATTTATGATATAGAGTTCGAAGTTATGTCCGTACCTTTTAATATCCTTATGCCAGTCGTCCATATTGCTCGAAAAAACAAGCCGCTTTCCGTCCGGGTACCATGAAGGCGCAAAGTTCGTGGCGCCGTTATGCAGTATCATCCTCTTATTCGAGCCGTCCGAATCCATCACCCAAAGGTCAAGGGGAACCGGCACAATGTAATTATTCGCCATGCAATCGCGCCAGAGCGCTTTTTCCTCTTCTGTTTCCGGATACCATGCACGATAAGCGATCTTTCCCCCGTCCGGCGAAAACCATGGCCCGCCATCATATCCGACCCGGTCGGTCAGCCGCCTAACATTCGAACCATCGGAATCCATGATATAGACATCGAAATCGCCGTACCTCTGCGAACCGAAGACTATCTGTCCGCCGTCATGGGAAACAATAGGCTCCGCATCATATTGAGGGTTATCCGTTATCTTTTTCATGTCCGATCCGTCGATGCCGGCAATAAATATCTCGTAGGGATAAAGCGGCCAGACATGCCCGGCCGCCTCAGGCATCTCCGTCTTCGGCGGACAATCGCCGGGGATATGACTGGTCGAGGAAAAAACGATCCTCTTATTATCCGGCAAAAAGAAAGAACAGGTATGCGCTCCGTGATCCGGACTCACCATATGCTTGTTCGAGCCGTCGATATTCATGATCCAGATCTTGTCGCACGCATATCCTCCCCTGTTCGATTGCCAGATGAGTTTTTTGCCGTCGGGGCTGAAATACGCCTCGCCGTTATCGCCGTCAAAGGTGAGCTGGGTGATATTCTTCAGATGTTTTTCACCAAATGTGGAATCACCCGGATTAACGAATGCATTTTTCTTAACACATCCTGAAAGGAGAAGCATTAAGGAAATTACAAAAAAAATTCTTCTCATATATTATTTGATCTCGTCCACGTTCTTATAATCAAACCCCATCGACTCAGCCAGTGTCTTATGCACGACAAAGCCCTCATAAGTATTGAGCGCACTCTTGATGACAGAATCTTCCCTGAACGCCCTTACAATTCCCTTCCTCGCCAGGGTCTTAATGTACGGAAGAGTCACATTCGTCAGGGCAATAGTTGAAGTCTTCGGGTAGGCGCCGGGCATGTTGGCTACCGTATAATGGATGATCCCTTCCACTTCGTATATCGGATTGTCATGGGTGGTCGGTCTTGACGTCTCGAAGCACCCGCCCTGATCTATGGAAACATCGATAATAACAGCGCCCCTCTTCATGGTTCTGAGCATATCTCTTGTTATCAGCACGGGCGTCCTTCCGCCGGGAATTAAAACAGCGCCGATAACGATATCCGCACTCCTGATTTCTTCCCTGATATTATGCAATGTAACCGGCAAAGTCTTCACCCTTCCCATGAACATTTCATCCACCTTTTGCAGTCTTTCCATCCTGACGTCCATGACAACGGTATCCATCCCCAAACCGATACAGTCGCGCGCGGCGTTCGCACCGACGACACCGGCGCCGATCACTACCGCCTTTGCAGGCTCGACACCCATTACCCCTGTGGGCAACAGCCCTTCGCCTCCATAAATTCTCTGAAGGAAATATGCAGCCATAATCGGCGCCATTCTTCCTGCTATTTCGCTCATGGGAGCAAGGAGGGGAAGACTTCCATCCTTCTGCAATGTCTCATATGCCAACGCAGTTATTTTTTTCCCCAGGAGTATATCGATGAGATCCCTGACAGATGCCAGGTGGAGGAATGTAAATATCGCCTGCCTCTCCCTGAATAAATCGTATTCAGAAGAAACAGGCTCCTTTACCTTGACGATGAGTTCAGCCTGACCGAATAACACTTCCTTATCGACAAGGCCGGCGCCGGCACCACGATATTCATCGTCGGGAAAGTCGCTTCCGGCACCTGCACCGTTTTCAATAAGGATAGTATGCCCGTCGGCCTTCAGCTCCTCAACTCCGTAGGGCGTCATCCCGACCCTGAACTCGCCTTTTTTAATCTCTTTCGGAACACCGATAATCATTCAGACTCCTTTAACCCGGGAAATGCAGTTGGTTCTCAGCCACATGCACAGAAAGACCTTCGACAAATTATATCAAATATTGGGGAATCCGTTATCCGTGACTGTTGTCCGTGTCCGTTATTACAAAGAATTTGCGCAGAATTAAGTTTCGCGTCCCCGGAATTCGCGGTGGGGAGCAGAAGGAATTTATTTTGCGATGCGGCTGAAGGACACTATTGGTTGGAGGTAGGCAGCCGGTAGGAGGGTACCGGCTGCCTGAAGATGAAGAAAGTTATCATCTGTATTTAATATTACAGGATAAATATGAAGAAGTTACGAAGGGAATATGAAGAACATGTGAAGGCGATTTCTGCCGGATTACAAGGGTCTTAACATGTGCTAAAATAGTTACCGATGATTTCCGAACACCAGGGCACAGAACCGGCAATGCTCGACACCCTTAAGGCCGTCTTCGGGTTTCAGTGCTTTCGCCCGAATCAGGAATCCATTATTAAAAGCATCCTGAACGGACAGGATGTTTTTGCAGTGATGCCGACAGGAGGAGGGAAGTCCCTCTGCTACCAGTTGCCGGCAAAGATACTGCAAGGCACAACCATTATCATCAGCCCCCTGATCTCCCTGATGAAAGACCAGGTTGACGCTGCCCTTGAAAACGGCATATCTGCAGCATTTATGAACAGTTCCCTGAACGCGCAGGAAATGGCGGATATATACCGCATGCTGAAATACAACAAGATTGACCTGCTTTACATTGCGCCCGAACGTTTTGCGATGCCGCACTTTCTTGAAACGCTCAAGACCGTGCCCATTTCATTCTTTGCCATAGATGAAGCCCACTGCGTTTCGGAATGGGGGCACGATTTCCGGCCCGATTATCTCAGCCTCTCTGTTATTCCAGAGATGTTTCCCGATGTCCCTGTCGCGGCTTTTACGGCAACAGCCACTCAGAGGGTTCAGGAGGATATCATAGCGAAGATTGGCCTCAGGTCCCCGAAAATAATCCGCGCATCTTTTAACCGGCCCAACCTTTTTTACCAGATAAAAAGAAAATCGAAGGTGGATGTGCAAATACTCGAATTCCTGAAAGGGCACAGGGATGAGCCGGGCATTGTCTATCGCACGACCCGCGATTCTGTGATGGATACCGCCGCTTTCCTGGTATCTAAGGGAATTGCAGCCCTGCCTTACCACGCCGGATTGAAGGGGGACGAACGGACCCGGAATCAGGAAGCTTTCAACAGGGATGAGGCGTCGGTAATTGTGGCGACCATCGCCTTTGGTATGGGTATCGACAAATCCAATATACGTTTCGTTATCCATGCCGACCTCCCCAGGAACATCGAAAGCTATTATCAGGAAACGGGCCGCGCCGGACGTGACGGAGCACCGGCTCATTGCATTCTGTTCTTCAGCAGGGGAGATATTCCCAAAATCCGCTATTTCATCGACCAGATGACCGATGAAAAGGAACGCTCCATCTCGATGGAGAAACTGAATCAGACAGTCGGGTTTGCGTCGCATAACGTATGCAGGCGCAAACAGCTTTTGAACTTCTTCGGAGAAGAGTACCCTTCAGATAACTGCGGCGCCTGCGATATCTGTTTGGGCAGTGTCGAACAGATCGATGTCACTACAGATGCGCAAATAATCATGTCGGCCATGTCGAGGACCCGGCAAAGGTTCGGCGCCGGATATATTATCGATATCGTGACAGGGGCCGATACAAAGCGTATCCGCGACCTTCAGCACAATACGGTTAAAACATACGGCGCCGGAAAGCATAGAGACAAGAAGTACTGGCGGTTTCTTGTCGACGAATTGATTGCGCAAGGTCTTATCCGGCAGGACGGCGACCGGTATCCTGTGCTGAAGCTTGCGCAGAAAGGCTCTGACGTTCTCTTCGGTCAGGACCGTGTCTCAGCATTGAAAAGAGAAGATGCCAAAAGGAAGCCTTCTTTAAAAGGCGGTGAATTCGACAGCTATGATGAGGACCTTTTTGAGAGGCTCCGTCTTGTCAGGAAAAATATCGCAGAGGAGCAACAGGTCCCTCCGTATGTAATTTTTTCGGACAAGACACTTCAGGAGATGTGCAGGTCATATCCGGTATCATTGTCGGATATGAGAAGAATCAGTGGTGTCGGCGATGTAAAGCTTGAACGGTACGGAAGGTATTTCATGGAGGAAATAAGGCGGCGCCTGAATAATATCCCTCGTAAGATTACAGCAAACACAACGTGATGAATAAAGAAGCCCTGGAAATTAGTGAAAAAGTGCATGCACTTTTCAGGAGAAAGGGCTTGACCCTGTCGGTTGCCGAATCATGCACCGGCGGGCTCATCAGCCACTATATCACTGCCCTTCCCGGCGCGAGCAAATTCTTTGAGGGGGCAGTTGTATCATATTCTGCTGCAGCGAAGGAGAAGATACTGGGTGTTTCGCCGGACATCATGCAGTATGGGGTTGTCAGCGAACAGACGGTAAGGGAGATGGCTAAAAAGGTCAGGAGATTGACCGGGACGGACTTTTCCCTTTCGACCACCGGCAATCTGGGGCCGGAGGTGCTTGAGGGAAAAGACAGGGGTCTTGTATATATCGCCGTCAGCAGGGAGGGGGAAACCTACTCAAGGGAGTTGCGCTTAAAAGGCAGCAGAGAGAAAAATAAAGAGGAGGCTTCCTGTTTAGCCCTGAAATTCCTCATGGAAATAGCAGCGCAATAAATACAAATCATGAAAAAATTCTTATATGCCTGAAAAGATACCCGAACATATCGAAAACGAAATCGAAAAACTGGTTAAAGACCTCAATTACCACTGCTATCGTTATTATGTCCTCGACTCTCCCGTCATTTCAGATGAGGAGTACGACCGTCTCTATTTCCGTTTAAAGGACCTTGAGGAGCAGTATGGGCTTGTCCTTCCGGATTCTCCGACTCAGCGGGTAGGCGCGCCCCCCCTTGACAAGTTCGAAAAGGTGAAACACACGGAACCGATGCTCTCCCTCGACAACGCTTTTTCTTATGAGGATATTGAGGAATTCGATAGAAGGATCAGGCGGCTTCTCAAGTCCGATGACGATATTGAATACACCGTTGAACCGAAATACGACGGCCTTGCCATTGAGCTGACATACCGGAACGGCCTGCTTTATAAGGCTTCGACAAGGGGGGACGGCTATGAGGGAGAGGACGTCACCCGGAACATCAGGACTATCAAGTCCGTTCCCATGAAGATAGGCCCCGTAAGCGCCGTACCGGAGGAGATCGATATCCGTGGAGAGGTCTACATGGATATCTCGGATTTCGAAAAGCTGAATGAAGAGCGGGAGAGAAAAGGTGAACCCTCCTTTGCGAATCCGAGGAATGCGGCTGCGGGCTCAGTCCGTCAGCTCGACTCCTCGATTACAGCATCCCGGAGACTCCACCTTGCATGCTACGGGGTAGGTTCGGCAAAAAAAGCGGATTTCAGGAGCCAGTTCGAATTCATTCAATGGCTGAAAAAGGCGCGGTTCCCTGTTCCCGCAGTCGTAAAAGAGTTAAAAGGCATAGATAAAGTAATACAGACCGTCAGGGAGATAGGAGATAAGCGCAGGGATTTCTCTTTCGAGACAGACGGCGCTGTGATAAAAGTGAACGATTTCGGACTGCAAAAGCAACTCGGCATGAAAACCCGTGAGCCCCGCTGGGCTATCGCATACAAATTTGCCGCCCACCAAGGAACAACGAAAATCTTGGACATACAGGGGAGTGTCGGACGGACAGGGGTAATCACGCCGTTCGCTATTTTCGAGCCGGTCAGGATAGGCGGGGTGACCGTATCCCGTTCCACGCTCCATAACTGGGACGAGATGAAAAGAAAGGATATAAAGATCGGCGATACAGTTGTCGTTGAACGTGCAGGCGACGTTATCCCTCATGTAATGTCTGTTATAAAGGAAAAGAGGACAGGCAGGGAAAAGCCCTTTCCTGTTCCGGAGAGATGCCCTGCATGCGGCTCAAAGGTAGTAAGAGAACAAGGCGAGGTAGCGGCAAGGTGCGTCGGCCTGAACTGCCCGGCACAGGTACAGGAGAGGATTATCCATTTCGCATCGAGGGGAGCAATGGATATCGAAGGTCTGGGTGAAAAGAATGTGGAACTGCTTTACTCAAAGGGACTCATCAATCATTTTGTCGATGTCTTTAAACTGAAGAAAGATGACTTGCTGAAACTTCCGAGATTTGCCGAGAAATCTTCACAGAACCTCATCGACGCAATCGAAAAGAGCAAGCATCCCACTCTCTCCCGGTTTATCTATGCACTCGGAGTACTCCATGTTGGAGAATACGCCTCGAAGCTCCTTGCCGGGAATTTCGAAAAACTTGAAGATTTATACCATATAAAGCCCGACGATATTCTGCAAATCAGGCAGATAGGCGACAAGATAGCAGCGTCGGTATCCGACTTCTTTACCGACAATAAAAATCTACATACTCTCGATGAGCTCAAAAAACTCGGCCTCAGGATCGTGAATCCGGACTTTGCAGGCAAAAGCAGAGGTAGAGAGACAAAACCTTTGGACGGATTGACATTTGTTATCACCGGCACATTGCCAAAGCCGAGGAATGAAGTGGAAGAACTTGTCGAAAGCCTCGGCGGACATGCTGCATCCTCGGTCTCAAAGAGCACCGATTATGTCCTCGTAGGAGAAAACCCGGGCTCAAAGCTCGAAAAGGCAAAAAACCTCGGGATAAAGACCATCTCTTTTGAAGACCTGCTGATGCTTATCGCACGACAATAAAATACTTCCTGAACCATTCCGCGGCAAGTCGAGCTACGTCCTCCAACGCTCCGGGCTCTTCAAAGAGGTGTGTAGCGCCGGGAATTATCTTCAGTTGCTTTTCCGCCTTCATCATGTCGAATGCCTTTTTATTGAGCTCTATTACTATTCGGTCTTCGCCTCCTACAATGAGTAACGTGGGAGCGACGACTCTTCCAATGGCCTCCTCTGCAAGGTCGGGCCTTCCGCCCCTCGAAACAACGGCCGTTATCTCTTTGCCGAAGTCTGCGGCTGCGCACAGGGCAACTGCGGTTCCGGTGCTGGCGCCGAAATAGCCTGCCTGCAGCCTCGCCGTCTCCGGCTGGCCCCTGACCCACAACGTTGCAGCCTTCAGACGTCCCGTAAGAAGAGGTATATCGAAACGGTTTTCGTAGACCTCATCCTCCTTTGCGGTCAGAAGGTCAAAAAGCAAAGTACCCATACCTGCCTTTCGGAGAACTCCGGCAACGGACCTGTTTCTCGGGCTCAGCCGGCTGCTGCCGCTGCCGTGGGCGAATATTACCAAAGCCGCTGCCCCCTTTGGAATTGTAAGAATACCATCAAGCTTCATGGAATCAACCGGAATCTTAACCTGTTTTTCTTCAGCCATCCTATTCTGCCTCCTTTCCATGCAACGTTAAGGTTTAACCCAAAAAATGTATTTGAAATGTATTTGAAAAGTGCAGATGTTATGAGAAAATCGAACAATGTCCGCACTTCTTGGGTTAATAGTTATCCGCTGCCCTGTTATCTCCCCGGTACAATCCGGTAAATCCTGTCGTCTCCCGGCCGCGGCGATCCCCTGCCGTCGGTGTTATTCGTCAGGAAATAGAGAGCGCCGTCCGGGCCTTCCACAACATCCCTTATCCTTCCATATTTCCCATCACTGAAATCAACGGCAAACCATCTCTCTATTCCTGCGACCTCGTTGTTTGTATCTAACTTAATCCTTATAAGAGCTTCACTCCGCAATGTAGCTGCGAAAAGATCGCCTTTCAGGTGCTTAAGCAGATTCCCTTTGTAAAATGTTACTCCAGAAGGCGGCGTCGCCTTTTTCCAGACAATAAGAGGATCGATATACGGTTTCTGTGCCGGAGCACCGATGACCTCCGGCCATCCGTAGTTTCCTCCTTTAACGATGATATTTATCTCGTCATGGGCGAAGCGCCCGAACTCTCCTGAAGGGCCGTGCTCTGTTTCGAAAAGTATATTTGTTCCCGGCTTCCAGGCAATCCCCTGAGGGTTTCGATGGCCGTAGGAATAAACCGGAGACCCTTTAAAGGGATTGTCTTCAGGTATTTCTCCATCCGGTGTTACCCTTAAAATTTTTCCTCCGAGGGATTTCAGGTCCTGTGCAAGTTCTGAATTCAAAGTTTCACCCGTTGTAATATAAAGCATCCCGTCGGGTCCGAATGCGATCCGCCCGCCGTTATGGTTCCTCCCTCCGGGTATGCCGTCGATTATCACTCTGTCAAAGGCCCCTTCGCTCCCGTTGTCTCTGAGCCGGATTACCCTGTTATAAAGTTTGTTTTCTTTTCTGTATGTATGCATCACATAGACATACGGAGCCTTTGGAAAAGACGGATGGATCGCAAGTCCCATGAGTCCTCCTTCCCCTGTATGCTCGACATCGATCTTTGCATAGAGTTTCCGGAGAAGCCTCCCTTCCCTGATGAGCCTGATCGTCCCCGGCCTTTCACTCACCAGCGCACTGCCGCCGGGCAGGAAAACCAGTGACCATGGTATACGCAGATCTTCTATCCATATCTCAACCCGAACGCCTTCTCCATCAGGAATAAAAACGTCTTTCGCGGGCTGCGGCGCCCGCCCGACCGTCTGTGAACAGGATGCGCACATCACGGAAAGATGCAGGAGTATCAGTATTAAAAAGGACGCCGCCATTTTTTTTAATATCCCTTCGTTCATTTTATTATCCTCCTTCTCATAAGTCTGAACGGATATGGAGACAGCAGCAAGGCGACGATTAAAATCCATACCATATCGCCCAAGCATAAAGCTGTATTCCCGTACGCTGTTGCCCTGCAGATATTCACGAGGTGAAAGAGGGGCGTGAAGAAGGCGATTTTGGAAACAACAGCCGGAAGGTTGTCCAGGGGGAAGAAGATGCCCGAGAAGAGGAACATCGGCGTCATAAAGAGGGTGTAATAATAGTTATAGTAATCTATGCCTGGGATGACGGAAGTGAACATTACTGATATCTCTGAAAAGATTAGGCCTGTCAGGAAGAGGAAAGGGACTGCAATTATCAGGAACGGGGAATCTACCAGTCCCGATAGAGAGATCACGATAATGATTATGGTTCCGTACAGAAGGCTCTTTGTCGCGCCCCACATGAGTTCCCCTGCCACCAGGTCGTCTATATTAACAGGGGTCGCGAGTATTGCGTCAAAGGTCTTCTGATAGGTCATTCTGATGTAGGTGCCGTAGGTGCATTCGTATATGGCAGCGAACATGGAGGATGATGCGATGATGCCGGGGGCGATGAATTTCACATAGGGCACTCCGTTAATCTCTTTCACAAAAGCTCCGAGACCCAGCCCCAGGGCGGCAAGGTATACAACAGGCTCAACAAAATTCAGGGCGATGCTCGACTTGTAAAGCTTCGTATATACGGTCAGATGCCTCTGCCACACCCTGAAAGCACGCTTAATGTTCATGATTTCTTCCTTTTGATATAAACCCATAGGTTGCATAACTTTCATTCAATCTATGAAGCAGATATAATGAAAAAGCTTTTCCTGAGACACGTCCCAGCCCTATATTCCGGCCGGCAACCTCTTTACCGGAATTCACTAACACAAAAAGTTCGTTTACGTGAATATGAATATAATCTTGTCGAATTAAAAGGTTTTTCAGCATATCTGCTTCATATTTCCGGAGCCACCGGGAATAAGCGACGATGTTATGCCCGGTCCGCATGAATTAATCCTTCAGTGCCTTCCCCGTTAATTTCAAATATACCTCTTCCAGATTCCCGCCGTGAATATTCATGAGGTTTAATGGAGTATCGATGGTTACTATTTTCCCGAGATCCATGATCGCCACCCTGTCGCAGAGGAATTCAGCCTCCTCCATGTAATGTGTGGTGAGCAGGAGGGTTGTGCCTTTTGATTTCAGGTAATTCAGCTTCTCCCAGACAGACCGCCTGCTGTGGGGGTCGAGGCCGGTCGTCGGTTCATCGAGTATCAGGAGTTCGGGATTGTTTATCAACGACCTGGCGAGGATAAGCCTTCGCTTCATTCCGCCTGAAAGATCGCCGATCTTTACATAAGCCTTTTCCTTTAATTCCACAAATTCGAGGAGTTCCCATGCCCCTGGTGCGGAAATTTTCTTCGGGATATCGAAATATCGCGCATAGACGAGCAAGTTTGCAAAGACCGTAAGGTCCGGGTCGAGGTTGTCTTCCTGGGGCATGACTCCTGTACGCGCCTTGATAGCGCTTGCGTTCCCGTTCACATCCATGCCGAATACCCTGACTTCTCCCGAACCCGGCGGCATAAAACAGTAGATAATGCGCATAACCGTAGTCTTGCCCGCGCCGTTTGGCCCGAGAAATCCGAAACATTCTCCCCTGGCTATCTCGAAGTCGATAGCATCGACAGCCCTCAGCGAGCCATAATCTTTAGTCAAACCCTTTGCGGTAACGACATTCATAGAAATAATTGTATCACGAAACTCCATATCCGGAATCTTAACCCAGTAAATACACTTCAATCTTCATCATGCAGGCATGTGTACAGCAAAAGCTCTCCGGCAGCTCCTTTGAAGGCAGTTATATATCCGGCATACCTGCACGTATTCATTATGTCCGATTGACTGTTATCATACACAAATCCTGCGTTAGAGAGGTTTTGATGCGCATGTGCCTGCATGACTCCGGTCAAATGCATTTTTCGGGTTACGGGTATGGGAAATCCGTCTTTGACAAAAGCGATGCAGAGGGATTATTTTTAATCGGTATGGATATCAAGAGAATAATTGCAATTATCGCCTCGCTGTCCCTGTTTTTTATAGTCGTCTCCTGTGCGCCCAAGGGAATTCAGCCTGCGCCGAAACCTGCTAAGGTCGCTCTGGTCCTCGGCGCAGGCTCATCGAAGGGGTTTGCTCATATAGGAGTGTTGAAAGTTATCGAGTCCCATAAAATACCCGTTCACATGATCGTCGGCACAAGCGCAGGGAGCTTTGTCGGATCTCTCTATGCCTATGGGTTCGATGCGTTCGAACTGCAGAAATTGTCCTTCGGCATCCGGAAGGACGACATTATTGATTTCACAATACCCGACAACGGCTTCATAAAAGGAGAAAAACTCGAGGGATATATCAATAATGCCCTGAAGAACACACCGATGGAAAGGCTGAGAATCCCATTTTATGCCGTTGCAACCGATATCCAGACAGGCAGGGAAGTGGTATTCGGAAACGGCAATACAGGCACCGCAGTGCGTGCGAGCTGTTCAATTCCCGGGGTGTTCATGCCCCCGGTCATTTCAGGAAGGATGTATATTGACGGCGGAACCGTAAGCCCGGTGGCTGTTGAAGCAGCAAGAAAGCTCGGCGCCGATATCGTAATTGCCGTAGATATTTCGAGCGATACGGGGTCAACCGTTCCGAAGGGGACGATCGAGACGATACTCCAGTCAATAAGCATTATGTATTCAAAGCTTTCGGCTATTCAGCTTGCAAACGCAGATGTCGTGATAAAACCGCAAGTCGGTTTTATCGGCGGAGCCGACTTTTCCAAGAGGCATGAGGCGGTTCTCGAAGGAGAAAAGGCGGCACTCGCGGTCATGCCGAAAATACAGGAGATTATGAATAAATTAAAGCAGGAAGGCAGACTCGATTAAGTTTTTTTAAACCCTGTCGCAGGGACGCAGGGAAAGCCGATCAAGCGTCTCCTCATCCATTTTATCCACATACTCATCCAGGGTATACATCTTACCGCACGCCGTGCAGTGTAAAGACACTCCCCTTCAGCCGAAAGCCAGCTTTATTTTCCCGCCGCATGTCTTGCATTTCATCTTTTATAGTATACACTAAAACTACCCGAAATCTGCACAAAAAATGCTCCGGGCGGGTCCTTCATGATGTGTTATTATGTATGTGATGTCTTCAGGAGAAGAGAGAGCCTGGGAAATATTGAGGGGACTTGAACCGTCGGGTGTTTGCAGGAATGCATTGGTGCTCTTTGATGAAAATACCGGTTCCTATAACGTCAGAGCATTCTGTCATGATTTCAGCGTGTCTCCTGCCGGAAAAACTATCAAAGGCATTACCTTTCCGGCAGAGAACATGATAGGGAGATACGGTTATTTTTTCATCCACTCCTGCCTGTGGTATCTGATTCATGCAAAGGACATCCCTTTCTCCGGCAGGCCGGTCACACCGGTGAACCTGAAAGGCGGCGAGATGTTTTTCAGGGGAAGCCATACCCTTCCGCTGGACGGTTTCGCAAAACGCTACGGGAACGATAAAGACGCATTTCTACGGAAAGGGAAAGAGCTCTGTGCAGAGATATTGACTTACGGTGATGCTTCATTAAGGCTTTTTCCAATGCCGAGGATACCTGTAGAGCTTATCCTGTGGCAGAAAGACGACGAGTTTCCGGCACGGGCCGACCTGCTTTTGGATTCCACCTGCGAGATTCATCTGCCTGTAGATATCATATGGTCGATAGCCATGATGAGCATACTGGTGATGATGTGAGCCGGAAACTCAGAGAAAAAGCAGACTTCCTGTTATCCAGAGAAAAGGGTACTGTCTATAAAGACCCCGGCGGCAGGATAAATGTCGCCCTCGTGTATCCGAACACCTACCACGTCGGGATGTCCAACCTCGGGTTTCAGGGAATCTACGGGCTTTTAAACAGCATGAGGGACGTCGTCTGCGAAAGGGCATTCCTTCCGGATGACGGCGACCTCGGTGAATATGCGAGGACGCAAACCGAACTTTTTTCTCTGGAATCCGGAAGACCCCTGAACCGTTTTGACATTGTTGCCTTCTCTGTGTCCTTCGAGAACGATTATCCCAATATTGCCGGAATCCTCCAGCTATCGAAGATCCCCCTGAGGAGTTCTGAAAGGAATTTCCGGCACCCGCTCGTCATCATGGGAGGCGTATGCGCCTTTTTTAATCCGGAGCCGGTTTCTGCTTTTTTCGACATCTGTTTTATCGGCGAAGCCGATGAGATGCTGCCCGAGTTTCTCGAACTCTTCAGGGTTTCCGGAAAAAAGCCCGGTATACTGAAGAAATCCGTATCCATATCCGGAATATATGTCCCGGAATTTTACAGTGTCACCTATGGCAAAGAAGGAAATATTTCGAAAAGATATGAGACAGAGGGCGCACCTGAATACGTTAAGAGACGGTTTCTCCAGGACATCTCCCAATCGAAAATCACGACTTCCATCATCACGTCCGAAACCGAGTTCTCTGAAATGTTCCTGATCGAGATGATGAGAGGGTGCCCGTGGAACTGCAGGTTCTGCGCCGCCGGGAAGATATACGCTCCCCCGAGAAGAAAAGATTTTAAGGTCATTGAAGACGAGACGCGGAAGGGCCTGACGAAGACAAAAAGGATAGGGCTCATCGGCCCTTCCCTCTCCGACTACCCTCAGATAAAAGACGTTCTGAAAATCCCGGGAGTGGATTTTTCGATCACATCGCTCAGGGCTGGCAGCAGGAGCGCCGAACTCGTAACCCTGATGAAAGGCCACAGGAGCGTCTCGATCGCGCCGGAGGCAGGAACGGAGCGTCTGAGAAGGGTTATCGATAAAAGGATTACCGAGGAGGATATCCTTAATACATCCGAACTTCTGTTTGCCGGGGGTATCGAAACCCTCAGGCTTTACTTCATGGTCGGCCTGCCGACAGAGACAAGAGAAGACGTCGACGCCATAATCGGGCTGGTAAAGAAGATCAGGTCTGTTTCAGCTAAAGGGCATATTACCCTGAGTGTCGGCACCTTTGTCCCAAAACCGTTTACACCTTTTCAGTGGCATTCGATGGAAGCACCCATGGAAGTAAAGGAAAGATTAAAGATGATAAAAAAGGCCATCCCCGGAATTAAAGGCGCCAGGGTCTTTCATGACGTCCCCAAATATGCATATATGCAGGGATTATTTTCTATGGGTGACAGACGGGTTTCGGCGGTGATCGAGAAAATGCTGAAGACAGGGGATTGGATGAAAGCAGCGGGAGCAGCGGGAATCCGTGAAAGTCATTATATTTTCCGGAGAAAAGATTTCAGCGAAATCCTGCCATGGGATTTTATAGATATGGGTGTGTCAAAGGAAAAGCTGTGGGCCGAGTACCGGCAGGCGCTCTCATAAGACCGGCATCGCTGCATCACTTATTTTATGCCGGCCGGTACTCCTTTTCTGCTTTTGATTGATGAAATTGTTAAGACCCTGTGATACTATATTACTGTCTTTTTTAAAGGGACTCATGCAATGGGAGACATTACGTTCGGGACTATTAACTCGATACTCCTTGAGAATATTAAAAATGTGTTCAGAAAAATCTCCTCTGCCGCGATCAGATCCGGCAGGAACCCTTTTGACGTCAGGCTCGTCGCAGTAACGAAAACCGTTGACTTCGAAAGGATAAAGGAGGCGTCATCCCTGGGCCTGAGAATATTCGGGGAGAACCGGGTTCAGGAGGCCGGGAAGAAGATTGCGGACTGCAAGGCGCAGTGCGCCGACTGCGATATCGAATGGCACATGATCGGACATCTCCAGAAGAATAAGGCAAAGGCAGCTGTCCGGCTTTTCGATCTCATCCATTCGATCGACTCTATCGGACTCGCAGAGGAAGTGAATACCTGTGCGTCAAAGGAAAATAAGGTGCAGAGGGTCTTGATAGAGGTAAAACTCTCGGAAGAAGAAACAAAGCACGGCATTGCCAAAAAGAACTTCATGGATCTGATAGAGGCTGTATCCGGAATGCGCAACCTCAGGCTCGAAGGTCTGATGACCATACCGCCTTTTTTTGAAGACCCGGAAATGTCGAGGCCTTTTTTCAGGGAGCTGAGGGAATTGAGAGATAAGGCCGGGACGTCCGGACACAGGCTTCCGGAACTTTCGATGGGAATGACGAACGATTACGAGGTCGCTATCCTCGAAGGCGCCACGCTCGTTAGGATAGGTACGGCGATATTCGGAGAGAGGAGATAGAGGATGAGGATCGGTTTTATCGGCGGCGGCAACATGGCCGAGGCCTTGATAAAGGGGATGGTTCGCAGCGGGATGAAGGATATAATAGTTTCCGAACCGCGCGATGAGAGGCGGGCCTACCTTGAGAAGACATATAATGTTAAGACCGCTTCGGACAATAAGAAGGTTGTCACGGAGAGCGCCATCATCCTCCTTGCCGTCAAACCGCAGAATATGGACGACGTCACCGCTGAAATCTCCGGAGTCATATCGGCGGATCAGATGGTGGTGTCGATAGCCGCCGGCATAACCCTGCCATATCTTGCGTCAAGACTGAAAATCTCAAAGATAGTCCGCGTGATGCCCAATACTCCCGCTCTTGTCCAGGAAGGGATGTCCGTACTTTCGATGTGCGAATGCATCCACGACAGGGAAATGGCGGTTGTGAGGGATATCTTTATGTCTGTCGGAAAAGTTCTCGTGCTTCCGGAGAAATATATGGATGCCGTTACAGCCCTATCGGGCAGCGGACCTGCATTTATAGCGCTTTTTACAGAGGCGATGACGGAGGCGGGTGTGAAAGCGGGGCTGACTGAAGGGAATGCGGCCGAACTGGCAATACAGACCCTCATCGGGACTGCAAAGCTCCTTGAAACAGGTATGCCGCCTGATAAACTCAGGGAAATGGTCACGTCTCCGGGCGGAACCACGGCAGCCGGTCTCAGGGTTTTTGAAGAAAGAGGGCTGAAAGACATGGTAGCAGCCGTTATTTACGCAGCGATCAACAGATCAAAGGAATTGGGGAGAAGGGCATAAGATGTCTATTATCATTGCAAATTTATTGATAGCAGCAGCAACATTACTCAACATCATACTTACGGTCTACATGTGGATGGTGATAATCTCGGCGCTCATAAGCTGGGTCAGTCCCGATCCGTACAACCCTATCGTCAGATTTCTCCGTAATGTCACCGAACCTGCGCTTCGGCCTGTCAGAAGGATCATCGGGCACAGACTGGGTCCGATCGACATATCGCCGATGATTGTAATCTTTGCCATACTGTTTGTAAAGTCTTTTCTAATACGGTCTTTAATAGAATTTGCCTATAAATTGAAAGGAGGCATTCATTTATGAGAATAACACCTCTTGATATCCAGCAGAAACAGTTCCCCATGAAGTTCAGGGGGTTCGACGTCGAAGAGGTATACGCCTTCCTCGAGATAATCAGGGAGGAGATGGAAGACCTGCTCAGGGAGAACGCAAATCTCAAGGAGACCATTCAGAGGCTGGAGAGCCAGATTAAAGAGTTCCGCGACATGGAGACCACTCTGAGGGAAACCCTTCTGACCGCCCAGCAGATGGTGGAAGATTACAAGACGAATGCAAGAAAAGAGGCCGAACTGCTCGTGAAGGAAGCGGAACTCAAAGCGGATGCCATGCTCAAGGATACGCAGGAGAAAGTCATCAAGATACATGAGGATATCGTCGACCTGAAGGGCATCAGGCGTCATTTCAAAGAAGAGCTGAAAAGGATGGTCGAAAGCCATCTGAAGATGATAGAGTTTGATAAGGAGAGAGAGGAAGAAGAGCCCGGGGGCATGAAGGAAGAATGAAGTACAGTGCCCTCAAGGGCGTCCACGACATCTACCCGCCCGATATCTGCCACTGGCAGAAGGTTGAGTCTCTTGCAAAAGACGTATTCTCTGTTTACGGCTTCCAGGAGCTGCGCGCACCCATCATAGAATCAACGGACGTTTTTATAAGGAGCATAGGTGAGACGACCGACATAGTCGAGAAAGAGATGTACACATTCACCGATAAGGCAGGCCGGCGTATTACGCTCCGTCCTGAGGGGACTGCGCCGGTTGTGAGATGCTATGTCGAAAATCACCTCTATAACCTGCCCGCACCGCAGAAATTCTTTTATTCCGGCCCTATGTTCAGGTACGAAAGGCCGCAGGCAGGCCGTTTCCGTCAGTTCTACCAGATCGGCGCCGAAGCATTCGGAGTCGCGGAACCCAGGATCGATGCCGAGATACTCTCGATGCTTAAGCTGCTCTTTGAACAGCTTGGCCTGCAGGAACTCAGCTTCCAGGTGAATTCAATAGGGTGTGAACAGTGCAGACCCGCTTACCGGAAAGCCCTGATACGGTTTTTTTCGGATAAAATCGACGGGCTCTGTCCCGATTGCAGGCGTAGATATGAGCAGAATCCGCTGAGAATCCTCGACTGCAAGGTAAATTCGTGCGTAACCTTGAGACAGGGCGTCCCCCGCGTAACTGATTTCCTCTGTGGCGACTGCAGGCAGCACTTTGACAGTCTTCTGTCGTTTCTGAAATTATTGAATATCCCGCACACCATAAATTCCGACATGGTGCGGGGGCTTGATTATTACACCCGGACGACCTTCGAAGTGACATGCGAGCACCTCGGCGCGCAGAATGCCGTTGCCGCCGGAGGGCGCTACGACAGGCTCGTCGAGGAGTTCGGCGGCCCGCCCACTCCGGCAATCGGTTTCGCGATCGGAATGGAACGGTTGGCATCCCTTATGAAATCGTCACGGGAGCAGAAAATCCCCGCCCCCCGGGTTTTCATTGTCGCAATCGGCGATGAGGCAGCGAAACAGGGACTTGTTTTAGCCGACGGGCTTCGCCGGAAAGGGGTATGGACTGAAATCGGCTATACCGGAGCTTCGCTGAAGAGTCAGTTAAGAAGGGCGGACAGACTGTCTGCAGATTATGTTTTAATTATCGGTGACGAAGAGGTCGGCACCGGAAAAGCGAAGTGGAAAAAACTCTCTGACGGAAGCCAGGGCGAGATACCTTTTTTCGAAATCAGCGGTTACTTTCGGCAATAAATCAACCCACCACGTCGAGCTTTCTGACCCTAAACCTTACTCCCATCTCTTCAGCTGTTTTTTTGCACCTTTCAACATCAACCCCTTCAAGGTTAACGACGGTAACCTGAACATTCGGAATATATTTCTTCGATTCTGAGATGAATTCCATAACCCCGTGATAAGCATTTTTGTATGCAGGCCTGCAGATCCTGTCATATGTTTCTTCATCCTGCGCATCAAGACTTATGGAAATGCTGTCAACAAGGCCCTGCAGTTCCGGAACGATATTTCTACTGTTGATGAGATTGCCGTGGCCGTTCGTATTTATTCTTACCCTTCCGCCGCTCTGCTTGATCCAGGCTGCAAGATTCTTCACGAGGTCGAATCTGAGGAGCGGTTCGCCGTAGCCGCAGAATACAATCTCCTTATGCCGGGACGGATCCCCGATCACCTGTTTGAGTTCTTCTTCGGCGGGTTCGTGAGAAAGCCGCAGGTTATGGCCTTTCACATAATCCGAATGAAACCTGATGCAGAACCCGCACCTGTTCGTACACCTGTTTGTGATATTGAGATAAAGGTTATCCCTTATTTTATACGCTATTTCTCCTTCCTGCGGGATACGGCCGATGCCGAAAAGCCGTTTCGCATTAAGCGTAGTGATCCGTGCTATATCTTCAAGGGTCACGCCCCTGACCTCTGCAACCGCAGCGGCCGTGTGTACAATATATGCAGGTTCGTTCCTTCGCCCCCTGAAAGGTTCCGGCGTCAGGTAAGGAGCATCGGTCTCGATAAGCAGGTATTCATCGGGTATCACCTTTGCGATCTCCCTTAACCTCTGTGCATTCTTGAACGTAACAGGACCTGCAATCGATATATGAAAACCCAGGCATATGGCCGTCTTCGCCATGTCCATGTCGCCGGAGAAACAATGGAAAACTCCTTTCTTCACCCCTGATTCTTTGATAATGTCGAGGGTATCTTTCTTTGCCTCCCTGCTGTGTATAACGACGGGAAGATCGACTTCTTTTGCATATTCGAGCTGCCTCCTGAAAACCTCCTGCTGGACCTCCCGCGGGGTGTGGTCGTAATGGTAATCAAGCCCAATCTCCCCGATGGCAACCACCTTGCCCCCTCTCTTCCCTCCCTTTTCTAAAGGGGGGACGGGGGGATTACCAAATAGTCTGCATTCGTTTGCCCATTCTTTTATTTGAGTGAAAATCTCATCCGTGAAATCCTTTGCGTCGTGGGGATGGAACCCGACCGCTGAATAGATGAAATCGTGTTTCCCGGAAAGTTCCAGCCCGCCGGTGTTGCCGGCCATGTCGGAGCCGATGGTTATGAGCGCCTCAATTCCCGCACCCCGCGCCCGTTGAATGACCGCATCCCGGTCGTTATTGAACTCATCCATCTCAAGATGGCAATGGGTATCGATAAGCGCAACCTTATTTTCCGAAGTTTGAACTTTCATGTCAGACATAACTTTTTATTATACAACAGGAGAAGAGTGTGCCGGGTGCGGCGGCCTGCACCCGCGCATTTATTTATCGAGAGGACTTCTCACGCCGAGGACATTTTTCGAAGCGACGTGTGTATAGATCATCGTCGTCTGCAGGTTCGCATGCCCCAGGAGTTCCTGAATCGTCCTGATATCGTATCCGTTTTCGAGAAGATGTGTCGCAAAACTGTGCCGCAACGTATGCACCGAGGCCTGCTTCGTTATTCCTGATTTCCTGAGCGCATCATGAAATGCCTTCTGGAGAGACGCCGGATGAACGTGATGTCTCCTCACCAGAGAGGTATATGGATCAACCGAGAGAGTTCTGGCAGGGAAAAGCCAGAACCATGCTCATGGCCGGCGTTATGTCTGAAAAAATCTTGTAAACATGGTATCATTTTGTAAAATACCGGTGAGGTTTTAATTATGAAAACAAAATTAAAAATGATCTACTGGAAAGGTGATAAATTCTGGGTTGGCAAACTCATTGAACATCCTGAAATAATGACACAGGGTGAAACATTGAAAGAACTTGAGGAAAACATGAAAGATGCATATATGCTTATGACGATGGAAGACGTTCCGGAGAAATACAAAATTAAAGAACTTAGCCTTGCGGTGTGAAAAGAAAAGATCTTATCAAAAAGGTGACCGATTCTGGATGTGTTCTGGTTAGACACGGAGGCCGCCATGACTTATACAAAAATCCAGCCACAGGAAAAAAGCAGCCTGTTTCAAGGCATAAAGAAATAGACGAAACCTTCGCACGACACATAATAAAAGAATTGACATAACACAGCATTGACCTGACACGGATTAAACCGATGTTGATTTTGCATAGCAATTACCCGTGCAGATCATGCAGAGTGTTGGCCATACAAAAAACGTAAAATGAGATTGCTATGACGACACAAAAAATCGTGATCAGAGACGAGATAAAGGCCGATGTTGCCGTCATCTCCGAGGTGACTACCGCAGCATTTGAAACCATGGAGATCAGCAACCACACAGAGCAGTTCATCATCGAGGCGCTGCGTTCTGCAGAGGCCCTGACCTTATCGTTGGTCGCAGAAGTTGATGGCCGTGTTGTAGGGCATATTGCATTTTCTCCCGTGATTATTTCAGACGGCACTGTGAACTGGTACGGACTTGGGCCTGTTTCAGTATTGCCTGAGTACCAGCGCAGGGGTATCGTCAGGACGGACATCCCTAACGGGCGGCCGCTTACCGCCGCATTGGGTTTTACGCTGATTGACGGCGATTGAACATTCTGGCCATATTTGGTACTATTAATAGACTGGAGGTAATGACTATGAAAATCAAAGAAGACATTAAACCTATTTCTTACTTGAAGTCTCGGTCTGCTGATTTAATATCCCAGATCAATGAAACTCATAGACCGGTGATAATCACTCAGAATGGTGAACCACGTGCAGTTATCCAGGACGCGGAATCCTATCAGAAGACAATTAATTCTCTAAATTTGATGAGAATATTGGCACATGGGGAAAAAGCCATTCAAGCAGGTGACACCATAAAACAAGAAGACCTTTTCAAGCAAATTGAAAAAAATTTAATGAAAAGGAAGACTCACAAATAGACTATGAAAACATCCGGGGTTGAGTGGGCTCAGCCAGCGAGTAAAGATTTAGAAAACATTATTGACTATATCTCCCAAGATAATGTTGATACTGCTATTACCATCTTCGAGAAAATAAAATCAAAATGTAACACATTGAATCAATTCCCCGACAGAGGCAGAATTGTTCCCGAACTGAAAGCATATGGCATATTGAGTTATCGAGAATTAATCATTTCACCTTGGCGAGTTATCTACAGGACATCTGATCAGAAAGTTTATGTTCTTGCTGTAATTGATTCAAGAAGAAGTGTTGATGACATTTTAATAGAAAGGTTTTTATGACAACGGTACCCGTTCGGGCACTTATTGGGAAATAGATGCAAAAGGCGTGCGCGATCTGCCAAAATAACTAAACGATTCTTGAAAAATACATACGATTAATGCATACTAATACATATAGAATATATTGACAGAAGGGGGAATTTATGAGGACCACACTCAACATAGAAGACAGGTTGCTTGACAGGGCAGCAAAGTTAACCGGCATTAAGGAAAAAACATCCCTTGTCAGACTTGGACTCGAAACACTTATAGCGAAAGAAAGTAGCAAGAGACTCGCAAAACTCGGTGGAACAGAAAAGAAATTAGATATGATCCCTCGCAGAAGATCAGCAGGCACATAAAATGGTTCTTGTTGACACTTCGGTGTGGGTTGAACATCTTCGATCCGGCAACATTGGACTTGAAAACCTATTGAATGACGACCATGTTGTTTGTCATCTATTCATCGTCGGTGAACTCGCTTGCGGCAATCTCTCAAACAGGTCTGAAATTCTTTCTCTCTTGCAGGCACTACCTCTGGCAAATCACGCAGAACATGAAGAGGTGCTGCATTTCATAGAGAATTATTCACTTATGGGCAAAGGGTTAGGGTACATTGATATGCATTTGATTGTTTCTGCTATATTGACTAGAGTTCCAATTTGGTCACTCGATAAGAAACTCAAAGAGATTTCTTCAAAGCTGGGTTTAGAATATTGAACTATCGCGAGCAGATAATCGGGTAAGGGACGGTAATTAACCGCCCCTCCCAACAACACCCATCATGCGGGTCCGCAATGCGCTGAGCATGTTCTCTCTTCTGACAACATCCTGCACTGTGACAGGTTCGAAGGGTCGGTCTTCCATGACGCGCCTGTTTGCAACTCCTCTGTTCGGATTCTTCGTTGTTTGCGGAAGATGAAGAAGATCTCGATGCATTTCCAGAAAGGGCACATGAGCCTAACCTGTCTTTTTAGGAAGTTCTCAACCTAACGAACAAATAGATAACTTATGGCGTAAGGAGGTTGAAGACAGAGTAAAGACATATAAAGCCGGCAAAATAAAGTCAGTATCATTAAAAGAAGCATTATCTAAGTGTCGGAAATAATGCGGATAAGGCCTCTCGATATTGCTCAAATGGAATTTGATGAAGCTGTTGAATATTCCAATTCCGGAAACAGGTTCTGAGTAATACAAGTGAAGGGGTTAACCGAATATCTCTTTCACGCGGCCGACTTCTCCGCTTTCCAGCCGCACTTTGATACCGTACGGATGCGCAGCAGAATTCGTCAAGATGGTTTTTACAATGCCTTCGGTAAGCTTCCCGGTCCGCTGGTCTTTCTTCAATACGATAGAAACACGTAAGCCGGGCCTTATATCAGAACGTCTTGTTGCTTTCATACGTCACCCTCCTGTTTGTTTTCACCTGAACAGGGTTTTGTCTGTCCGGAGATAATGGAGATCTCTTATGCCCCGAATTTCTTGAGTCTTCCGGCGTTGGCGAGGGCCAGGGGCATGAGGTTCACTGTGGGGAATATCCCCAGTTCACCTTTCAGGCACTCCCTCTCCGAGAATGCGGCAACAGTATCGCCGAGCACATACGGAGAATGGAGGAGAACGGGAACAGGGTGCCAACTGTGGCCCTTAAGAACAGAAGGCGTCGAATGGTCTCCCGTGATGATGGTCACATCGGGATTAAGGCCAAGTATCTCGGGCAAAAATCGGTCGAACTCTTCGATCTTTGATACCTTGCCCGGGTAGTTTCCGTCCTCACCGTATGAATCAATCTTCTTTACATGAAAGAAGAAAAAGTTATAGTCGTTGAAGTTCGCCTTGAGAAAATCTATCTCTTCCCTCAGGTCTCCTTTCAATGCAGGGGCCGTCATTCCGATCAGCCGGGCAAGTCCGCGGTACATGGGATATACCGCAATGCACAGTGGTTTCAGTCCGTATATCTCCGCGAAATGGGGGATATCGGGGACCTGCGAAAAACCACGCATGAGGATATAGTTGGCACATGGTTCATTTTTGATAATATACGAGATATCCTGTATCAGCTTCCCGACGACCATTGCGACCTTTCCGGCCTGTGCCGTCTCCGGCGTAACAGGAACGGGCATCATCCCTTCTTTCTGGGGGTCTGTGTCCTTTATCGACGCAGAACCCTGGGGAAGAGGTTCGGGAAACCGCAGGACAACAGCAAACCTGTGCTCCATTCCAGGAGCAAAGATAACCTCAGCATCGTCGATCCTTCTAATTTCTTCCTGGAGCCTCACGGTGATCTTCCTGCTTTCATCTGTCGGGATCCTGCCTGCACGCCTGTCTTTTATGAGACCGCCTTCCAAGGTTGCATAGTTGACGCGAATGGCAACATCGGTTTTTCCCAGCTCAACACCGAGACCAAGCGATTCGAGCACCCCCCGTCCGATCTGCCACTCGACCGGATCATATCCGAAAAGCGACAGATGGCCCGGTCCGCTTCCGGGGGTTATTCCCGCTGCAACAGGGAGATGCAGTCCGCAGGCCGACCGCACAGCAAGGGAATCGAGGTTCGGTTTATAAGCGGCATCGAGTTCCGTCTTGCCGTCAACTGGAAGGCCACCGACCCCGTCAAGGACGATGAGGACAATTTTGGAAGTGCTTTTCTGTATTAAGCCTCTAACGATATTCTGCATAACGTGAAGATTTCATACTCTATACCGCGCCATCGTATCCTGCAGGATTTGTGCGGAACTCGAAAGCTGTGAAGCCGAAGCTGCGAGTTCTTCCATAGCCACGGTCTGTTCCTCTGAGGAAGCAGAAGCTTCTTCAGCCGAAGACGCGGTCTCCGCGGCAGAGGCAACGATATTCTCTATCTGCTTTACGATATTTTTTACCTGCGATGCGATGCCGGAAAACTGATGTCCGACCTCTCTGATCACCATGGCTCCGCTCTCCATCTCACGCTTTCCCTCCTCCACAGACCTCATCGCTTCGTCAGTCTCATTCTGAACTTCTTTGATTATCTTTGCGATCTCCCGGGCGGAATTCGCGGAACTCTCCGCAAGTTTGCGGACCTCGTCCGCGACCACAGCAAAGCCGTGTCCCGATTCGCCGGCCCTTGCCGCTTCAATCGCCGCGTTTAGCGATAAGAGGTTCGTCCGGAAAGCGATTTTTGTTATGACTTTGACGATATTGCCGATTTCAGAAGAGCTCGCAGACAGACTTTTAATGGCATCGACGGACCGGTCTGTTGCTACCTGGAGCGTAGCGGTTGTCTCCGAGAGCCTCGACATCAGTTCAGTACCTTTGAGGGTCGATTCGCTCGCAGCCTGCGAAGCGGATAAAGCCCCCTCTGAATTCTCCGCAACCGATGACGCCGCAGAAGATATGAGGGAAATCGCAGTCGAAAGTTCGGAGAGAGCGCGCGTCGACTGCTTTGTAACAGAGGCCATGGAATTTGCAGAACTTGACAGGAGGTCCGCCTGCTCCCTGACCTTTATCGTCAAGTCGTTAAGAGAAGAGATCATCGAGTTGGTCGCTTTTCCGAACTGGTTTAACAGATCGTCGCCTGTGTCTTCATTCGCAGTTACTGTAAGGTTGCCCGCAGCAACCTGCTGGAGAATCATGAAATAATCGGTAAACCCCATCGCAAGATTCATTGAACTCGTATGCAGCTCTTCAGAGGTTTCACGGAGATGTTCGAGCATGTGTTTAAAACCTATGCCGATCGCATCTTTCTCCGACCGGACGTGTACTTCGACATCAAGGTTGCCTTTTTTGACCTCTTCTATGCATTCTTCCAGCTTCTTAAACTCCGCGATCATCCCATTTGTGATCTTGCCCAACTGGTTCAGTAAATCATCCCCTGTATCCTCCGGGGCCTTGACGTTAAGGTTGCCGACTGCCAGTTCCGAAATAATACTGAAGTAATCGCTCATGCCGAGGGCCAGGTTCATGGAGTTGGTATGCAGTTCATCAACGCTCTGCTTGAGGTTTTCGACCATTTTTGCGATAGCATTGGCAAGGACGTCCTTCTCAGACCGGATATTTACTGTTGCATCCAGACCTCCAGAGGCGATCTTTTCGGCTGTTTTGGATAATTCATTCAACGATAACGCCATTCTCCCGAAGGCATTCTCCATCTGCGCAATTTCGTTATCGCTCTTAGCCTTTATTCCCGTATGTGTTATCTCGGGGATATCGCCTTCGGCTATCTTGTTCGCCGTCTCCGTAACTCTCTTCAGCGGTCTCACGATATCCCTCGTTAAAAAGGCTGCCAGAAATATAACGGATATTAGCGATATGAGGATTATGCCCTGGGAAGTGATATTCTGTTTTCTAACCGATTTCTCGGATTCCTCTTTATGCTTTTCATAAACACCGCCGATTCCCGCCATAAACGGATCATAGACTTTCATAAGTTCGGGAAGGTTGCCCTTTCTCGCCTGAAAGGAAAGTCTTTCAGCCCCTGCCCGGTCGCCCTGTTGTATTGCACGTATGACAGGCACGGCCGACTGATGCAGTTTTATATGGGGTTTTTCCAACGATTTATAGAGGTCCTCCAGTTCAGGATAGGGAAGCTTGTATGAATAATACCATTTGCCGAATACACACTTTGTATGGTCCAGCTCGCCTTCAAACTTTTCTCCCTTTCTTGCCGCCTCTCTCAGGTCATCGACCCAGCGGTAGTGGACCACCTGCATCTCCCGGAGCTTTTCTTTCAACTCGATCAGGTTACTCTTATCCTCCTCTTCTTTTTTGAGGTTACTAATCCCGAGTTGCCAGAATATTCCAAGGACGACAATTACAAGGAACAAAAGACCGAAGCTTAACGATATCTTTTTCCCTACCGTCAGGTTTTTATAGGAATTCATGTACTATCTTTAGTCTATGCTCTTTAGAATTGTATCTGGCAGCGTTTCATGCCGCGGCCTTCGTCTTTCACCCACATAAGCGTTTTCCTGGTCCTGTCGCACCACTGACGGACGTCTTTTTCAAAAGTTGGGCAGTCTGCCGTCACCTCGAGGAGATCACCTGACTTGAGCTCTGCAGATTTTGCAGCAATTTTCAGGATAGGCTGCGGGCATCTGAGCCCTTTACAATCCAAACTTACCGTAGCCATTTGTATTCCCTCCTTTTTTAATGATATTTTTTAGAGTACGTCTAACCCTTTCCAACAGTCTTTATCATATCACCGTTTTTGCTATAAATGTTAATGAATAACGGTGTTTTTCCCGGCAATATATGCGTGGCACAGGCGAAGCACGGGTCATAAGCACGGAACGCCATCTCTACCATATTGAGCAGGCCTTCGGATACTTTACCTTCCCTGATAAGGCTTTTTGCAGCCTTCTCAATAGACATGCAGATGGCAGCAGCATTGTTCACCGTCGCCACGACAAGGTTGGCCTCCGTAATAATCCCGTTTTTGTCGGTCTTATAATGATGGAAGAGAGTGCCGCGCGGCGCCTCGACAACACCGATACCCTCTTCCGGGGTAGCGGTCGGGATGTTGCGCACATGGGGGTCGGTAATCTCCCCGTCCTGCGCAAGCTCAAGCATGCGTTCGGCTGCATAGAGGGCTTCGATCAGACGCGCCCAGTGAAATGCCAGCGTGTTATGGACGGGTTTCAAGCCAAGGGTTGCGTACATCCTTTCAAATTCAGCCTGTGCCAATGGCGTCGCCATGCCGTCGGATACATTCAACCTCGCCAGAGGCGCAACGCGATACACTCCGCTGTCAATCCCGTCGACAAACCCTTTCCATCCGACATTCTTCAGATACGGGAATTTGACGTAGCTCCATGGTTCGACCCGTTCAGTGATATGACTCAGATATTCTCCCGGCTTGAATCGTGCAAATTCCTTGCCTTCCGGTGTAACCACCCGGATATCCCCGTCATAGAAATTCACCTTATTATTCTTATCGACCAGTCCCATATAATAAGTAGCGTGCTTATAAACGTCCCCCAGGATAAGATCAACATACTCTTTGTTCTTGAGCACAATGTCTTCGAATATCTTCAATGCAAACTGTGCAAACTCAACGCCGTTTTTTGCGACATCCACGATTCTCAGTCTGTCTTCCTCCTTAAGCGGCTTCGAGATGCCGCCGGGAAGACCGCATACAGGATGTATGACCCGGCCGCCGAAGTGAGTGATGACATCGCGGCATTCCCTTCTCAGCCTGATCACTTTCCCCGCGATATCTAGCCCCACTTTGGAAATAACTCCGAGGATGTTCCGCTCGGCAGGCGGTGCGGAAGGACCTGCGATAAAATCGGGGCCTCCGAGGAAGAAGAAATGAAGCATATGGTCTTCGAGCATAAAGGCCGAATACATCAGCTCACGCAATTTTTTTGCGGTCGCCGGAGGATCGACTTTATACAGATCATCAAGCGCCTTTGTGGAGCACATGTGATGGGTGGTCGGACAAACTCCGCATATTTTTGGCGTTATCCGCGGCATTTCCTCCGCAGGACGGCCGACGGAGAAGACCTCAAATCCCCTCAGTTCGGGGACCTGGAAATAAGTCTTCTCGACGTTTCCTCTATCGTCAAGGAAAATCTCTATCTTCCCGTGCCCTTCAAGTCTTGTAATCGGATCTATGGTAATGCGTTTACTCATTCGCTATATCTCTTCTCCTTCTCAGCATTGATGCCGGCAATGAGTAAAAATAAAAGACACCGGCCGGATCGACAATCGAACCGGTTATCTTCCTTATCTCATTCTCATCGTTCGCATCGATAACCGATGCGAGAGCGGAGAGGAACTTTGCGCCCTGGTCTTCAACCCTGCTTGTAGACCCGAAACATCCCCGGCACGGCATATTGGCATTGATGCACCGCTCGCCGCACCCGTCGCGGGTGGCCGGTCCCATACAAATGATGCCCTGGTCCAGGAAGCATCTGTCGGGATCGAGCAAAACTTCGTGAACCCTCCTGATCTCTTTAATGATTGCCTTCTCGGGTTTTGTCGGCTTCCGTTTGCAGGTATGGCACAACGACTTGTCAGGTGCGAGCACGGAACCCTTCGGAGGGAGATTGCCTGACAAAATAGCTTCAATCGCCTTCATAATCAGGTCGGGCGGCGGCGCGCATCCCGGCAGGTAATAATCTACATCGATAACCTGGTCCAGGGTAAAGACGGTATCGTAAAATTTCGGTAAAGTCAGATCCCCCTGTTCAACGGCTGTTCTCGGTTTGGGAGTTATATTATAAGGATTTTCGACCGACGGGGCTTTCCGGTATACATAATCAAAGATCATGTCCCTGTTAAAGAAATTGGCCAGGCCGGGAGTACCTCCCAGATGCGCGCATGCCCCGTAGGCAACAACGATGCCGGACTTCTTCCTGAGCAGCTTCGCCATGTGTTCCTGCTCTTCCGTCCGTATCCCGCCGTTGATGAAACTGACGGCTATTTCCCGGTCCTGCAATGCTTCCACATCCTTCATCTTATAATCCATCGCCACAGGGAATATTACAAACTCGACAGCTTCAACTACCTTGAGGATGTTTTCGGCAAGATCTATGATCGACTCTTCGCACCCCCCGCAGGAAGCGCACCAGTAAAATGCAACCTTCGGTTTAGCCATGTGCCTCTGCCTGAATATCTCCCCTTCCCTTTTTTTTCGAAAGGGGGAGAGGCGGGGCTGGTTTCAACGGGCCGAGCGCCTTCACTTTTTTCACCATATCATTAATGACCCCGACAAACTTTTCGGCTTCACTCGCCGAAACCCAGTCGAGCCGGAATCTTCCATCCTCAATCCCGAACTGGTCCAGCATCTTTTTCAGCAGATGGAATCTCCGCAGGGCAATGTAATTCCCTTCCCTGTAATGACAATCGCCGGGATGACAGCCGAGAATAAGTACACCGTCTGCTCCTTTCTCAAAGGCCTTGAGGACAAATTGCGGGTCGATCCTGCCCGTGCACATCACCCTGATGACCCTGACGTTCGGCAGGTAGGTTTTTCCTGCGCTGCCTGCGGCATCGGCTCCCGCATAGGAGCACCAGTTGCAGAAGAAGCCGACTATCTTTGGCTCGAACTCTTTTATTTCAGCACCCCCTCAATCTCGGCAAATATCTGCTCCGTCGTAAAATGCCTGCTCCTGGCCGAGCCGCTCGGACATGCGGCAACGCAGGTCCCGCAGCCTTTGCACAGCAAAGTGTTCACAACAGCGACGTTCTTTTCCTTATCGAGGACGATAGCATTGTAAGGACAGAGGCCTATGCAGATTCTGCATTCCGCGCATGCGTTCCCGTCGATCTCGGCGGTAAGCACATCAAGTTTTAATTTCCTGCCCGGAACAAGCGCCGAGAGGACCTCCCCTGCCGCAGCAGCAGCCTGAGCAACAGAGCCCTGGATATCCTTCGGCCCCTGTGAACAGCCGGCGATAAATATCCCCTCCATGTTTGTCGACACAGGCGCAAGCTTGGTATGCCCTTCGGCAAAAAACCCCTCTCTTCCCCGCGCAATCAGAAGGAGTTCGGAAAGCCGGGCGGTATCCTTTGCAGGCACCATTGCCGGACAGAGCACCACCATATCGGCTGATACAACATGCTTCCCGTTCGAGACATCGGTGCACGCGAGACTGAGTTTACCGTTTCTCTTTTTCACCGGGACATTTATGGGAAGGGTCGTATGAATAAATTTAATGTTCTTCCATTTTTTAATTGAATCCAGAAATGCCTGGTTATCCTTTCCGGGAACACACCAGTCTGCATAGAAATCGTAAACCTTGACCGAAGGCGCATGCTTTTCGACCAGACGGGCGAATTTAAGCGCGTAGAGACAACAGACGCCGGAACAGTAGTCTTTGAAATCTTTATCCCTGCTGCCGACACAATGGATGATCGCCACTGATTCGGGTTCCCTGCCGTCCTTCATCAGGAGTTTTCCACCGGTCGGACCTGTCTGAGAAAGGATTCGTTCGAACTCCAGACTTGTATAAACTTCCGGGTAAACCCCGTATCCGAACTGCGGGAGAACCGAGGGGTCAAAAAGCTCAAAGCCTGTTGCAACGACTATGCCGCCGACTTCTCTTTCAATGACCTCGTCTTTATCCTCATAATTGATCGCATCGAAGAGACATGCCTCCTTGCAGAGACGGCAGTCCTCGGCCTTAAACGTCTCATATTCTCTTTTAGTTATCAAACCCTGGTCCAAGGCCTGCTTATAGACGTCCGACCGGCCTTCAAAGCGCAGGCAGCTCATGCAATCGATGACAGGGACATTCGGCAATGCTCCGGTATACGCCACATGGATTGCCTTGCGGTCACTGAGGTTATAGTCGAATTCATTCTTTACCGTCACCGGGCACTGATCATAACAGGCGCCGCACCCGATGCATTTATTCTTGTCGACATAGCCGGCCTTTTTCCTGACCCTCACCACAAAGTTACCTAAAAAGCCCAAAACCTCCTGAACCTCACTGCAGGTCAGAAGCTCGATGTTCTCGTGATGCAGAACCTCGTCCATCTTCGGCTCCATCATGCACGAAGCACATTCCATCTTCGGGAAGACTTCTTCATACCGCGCAACCCTGCCGCCGATAAACGAATTTTTTTCGACAAGATATACTTTTCTTCCTGCTTTTGCAAGCAGCAGCGCCGCCTCCATGCCGGCGGGACCTGCGCCGATAACGAGGACGTCGGTGTTGCAGTCAATCTCTCTTTCCTCGAGGGGCTCCTGCAATGCAACGCGGGCTACCGCGGCGCGTATATATGATTTTGCCTTCTCTGTTGCCGCTGATTTATCCGAAGTTGCCCAGGCGACCTGTTCCCTGAGATTCACCATCTGGAACAGGTAAGGGTTGAGTCCGGCCTTCTGTAATACGTTCCTGAATGTTTTTTCGTGCTCTTTTGGCGTGCATGCAGCAATAACAACACGGCCGGGTTTTTGTTTGATGATATCTTCGGCTAAATAATTTTTCCCTTCTTCAGAACAGAGAAGGTTGTGAGATTTTACATATTCGACAGTATCAAGGGTGGAAGTAAACCGGACAAGCTCATCAATATCTATATTTTCGGAGACGTTGGTTCCGCAGCTGCAAAAATAGACACCAACTCCGGCCTTCATGATCCCTGTTTGTCCCCTCCTGACATTACCTTGCCTTCACTGTTAGATTAAACCTCAAAATATTTTAAATGTCAACAAAATTAAAGGCATACTACTGATTATTTTAAGTTACGCTTTATATCCAGCGATAAAACAACTTGTGGAGAAATATTCAACAGCTTTATAATATCAACCGAAACATTCTGTGGGCGGTTAGCTCAGCTGGGAGAGCGCCACGTTCGCAACGTGGAAGTCGAGGGTTCGAATCCCTTACCGTCCACCATTGACTTGTCATACTGAAGGATCAATACCATTTCCCGGATTTCAGTATTCTCCTTTGTTGATAAGATAACGGACTAATGAAAACCTGTTTTCAACTCCCACTTTCATATATATGCTGCTTAAATGGTCTTTGACGGTCTGCTCCGACATATCAAGCTCTTCAGCTATCTGCGAGTTCTTCAACCCGTCGAGAAGACGTCTGAGCACATCGGTTTCCCGGCGGGTTATCCTGAAACACTGCCTTATCTTGCCCACGTCCAGCTTCCTTGAAATCGCCTCTTCAATGATGAATATGCCTATGAACGGCTCCGGGCCTTCATGGATAAAGAACGTGAACGTCCAGTTGTTCGGCGAGCCATCCATCTTTTTTGAGACATAGACCTCACCGGGGAACAGTTCTTTCAGTTTCGATGCATCAATCGCGTCAAAAATCCTCCTGCCGACAGTGGTCAGTTCATCGGGAAATTTATAGCGGTCCCGGAAAAGGATGGCCTTTTTGTTGCAGAAAACAGTTTCCATTTTCTTATTGAAGATGACCACGCCCACAGGCATGTTGTCGCAGATAACATCAAGGACATTCATGTTATTTTTTGCCATATCAAATACAGGAAAAAGCCCTTACACATATTATTACCCTTTCAGGCTTCATATGCAAATTTATTCGGAGTATATTTCCCTTTAATATGCGCCCTTCTCCGCCTGCGTACTACTGGTGCGAGAGGCGGGAGTTGAACCCGCACGGAGTTACCCACTGGCTCCTAAGGCCAGCGCGTCTGCCGGTTCCGCCACTCTCGCATATTTGATTTTAAAGGATTTTTCGCTCAAAAAGTGTGTATTTTATTTTGCCTCCACCGGCTTGCCGTTTTTATAGTATTCATTCTTTATCAATTTACCGTCGGCGTCAAAAAAGGCTGTTGACTTGTCATAGCCCTTTTCACCTGCAAACTTGTCCGTATGATAATATTCAGCTTTTGTCATTTTCCCTTCATTGTCCAGATGGGTTATTGACCTGCTGACTCCCGTTTCTTCGGAAAATTTATCCGTATAGAAGAGTTCCTCCTCTTTTATTTCCTCATTGCCGTCAAAATAAGCTATCGCCTTGTAATACTTGTCCTTATCGGCAAACCGGTCCGTATAAAAGAGTTTCTCCTCTATCATTTTCCCGCTGCCGTCAAAGAGTGTAACTGACCTGTCAACACCCTTCTCATTCGAAAATTTATCCGTATAGAAGCTTTCCTCCTGTGTCACTGTTCCATTACTGTCACGATAGACAAATTTCTTTTTAACTCCCCTTTCATCGGCAAACTTGTCCGTAAAAAAATATTCATCCTTTTCGAAAATATCGTTATTGTTGTAAAAATAGGTTACCGATCTGCCGACTCCTTTTTCATGGGCAAAGATGTCGGTGTAAAAAATTTCCTGTCTTTCAGCCTTCTCATTATCGTCGAGGTAAGCTATCAGCCTGTTATAACCCTTTTCATCGGCGAACCTGTCCGTATAAAAAAATTCGCGCCTTGTGATTTTTCCGTTGCCGCCGAAATGGGATATGTCCCTGCTGAACCCTTTTCCATAAGCAAATTTCTCCGTATAAAAAAGTTCCTCCTTTATCTCCGCCTCATTCCCGTCAAAGTCGGTTACAGACCTCTTAACTCCCTTTTCACCGGCAAACTCGTCCGTAAATAGGAGTTCCGCTTTCGTCATTTTTCCTTTGCCGTCGAAGAAGGCTGTTTTTTTACTGATTCCCTTTTCTTTAGCAAACCCCGGTGCAGAGAAATATTCCTGCTTTATCTTCCCGTTCCTGCCATAGTACATTATTTCCTTCGCGGCATCACCGTAAAGCTTATCTCCGGATTCAAAGGTCATCTCTACGGTTTTTCCGCCGTATTCATTCTTGTCAGAAATGACTTTCTGTTTTTCCGCTGCCGCCGGCCCGCTGAACAAAACCAGTAAGACAGCCAGGAACAATACTGCAAGCTTAAGTTTTACTTTTGCCATGTTTGGTCCTGTTAGTGAGAGGCAATGCATTCGATCAGCTCTTTTATCATCGCCCGCTGCCTGTCGTTTAAGTCAACGAACATGATCCCCATTCCGATCCCCGGCTGGGAATACCGGACCTGGGCTTTAACCGTTATTTTGTCCCCTTTAAAAGGAATATTCGCTTCCACGACGCTGCCTTCTTCAAACAATTGGATTGCACTGAGATAGAGGCCGCCTTCACTGATATCCATACTCGAACACTGCACCCCGTCAATCATGATATCTTCTCTGAACGGAAGCCTCTCATATTTTCTTCGTTCTTCTTCAGACGAGGTATCCATAGTTTTTACAGCCTCCTTTCCCGGTTATCCGTGTCCGTTGTCCGTGTCCGCTACGGATAACGGATCACGGTCACGCTTTACGATCATCTCCGTGTCCGTATGATTATTCTGACGGCTCGCCCGCAATCCCTTTCAGGAGATCTTTTTTCCCGATAATCCCGACGAGCTTCCTTTCTTTCACTACCGGCAACAGATGTATCTTTTTCTCTGTCATCAGGGATGCGATATACTCGACCGATGCTTCGTCATCGACGGTAACCACTTCCTTTGTGCATATTTCGCCGACGGTCGTAGCAGCCATTCTCTTGATTTCGAGTTCAAGCCTGCTTGTGCCGAGGGGGATATAGGCATCGAACAATCTCAATATCGTGGGGATATGGAGTCTGCTGTTCTTGCTGATGAGGTCGTTTTCGGTCACGATTCCCTTCAATTTTCCGCTGTCGTCTGTGACCGGCGCTCCGCTGATCCTGTTCTTCATAAAAACGCGCGCCAGTTCTTCCACCGTCATGGAAAATGTGACCGTAATCACATCCGGTGTCATTATATCTTTTGCCTTGAGCATGCTACCTCCTTTTAACCGTGATAAATACTGCATCATAATGCCAATGATATCAAAGACAGCGGGTTTACAGTCATATCCTGCAACTTCGCCCCGAAATGGAGATGGGGCCCGGTAGCCCTTCCCGACGACCCTACAAGTCCTATTACGTCACCTTTTGAAACAATATCTTCGGAATCCACACTTGCCTTTGACAGATGCATATAGACGGTATAAATACCCTGTCCGTGGTCAAGGATAACGGTGTTTCCTCCGAAGAACAATTCTTCGACCAGGACGACCCTGCCTGCGTTCGACGCCCTGATCTCCTCCCCTTCGCGGCCTCTTATATCGACTCCCTTATGAACGCTGACGTTCTTCCCGTTCATTATCCGCTTCACGCCAAAGCCTGTGGAAACACTGTTTCCAACTGGTGTGATAAAATTCCCGTCCCACAGTTTACCGGTAATCGTCCTGAATATTGCTGTAAGTCTTTCCTTCTCCCTCTCGGTCCTCTCGATATCCTCGGGACTCAGGAATACCTTTTCCTTCGGAAGGGTGAGCCTTATTTCCGGGAAAGCGGTCTTTTCTACGGATAACATCAAATCTCTTTTCTCTCTGCCGGCTGTCACCGTGACCTTATATATACCCGGTTTTGTATTGAGATCGACTCCTCCCAGAGCAATATAACACCCGTCACCGCAACCGCTGAAAAGAATTTCTTTCTCAAGTAATACTGCAGAAGGCGGGCTGGAGGCTTCCAGGCCGGTTACCTTAACGACAAAAGGGTCTCCCTGACTTATTTTCCCCGGAGAGATTTCCGCGCGGAAAGTTTCAGCTGATACCGGGAGCAAAGAAATAAGAACTGTTATAAAAAAAACCGTACCCGCCAAAAACACTTCAGGGACCGGAGGTTTCAGGTATTTATTGTTTCCGATTTTCACTTATTAAATGTCTCATAGCGGACGACCAATGAACGTACAATCAGGTCAGGAGAAACTCCAGCAGGGCCTTTTGTGTATGAAGCCTGTTTTCCGCCTGATCGAATACCGCACTCCTTGGACCGTCGATCACCTCATCGGTGATCTCTTCCCCCCTGTGCGCAGGCAGGCAATGGAGGACGATCACGTCTTTCTTTGCACGGGAAACAAGGTCGCTGTTCAACTGATATTTTTTGAATTTTCGTTTCTTCTTCGCGGCGTCTTTTTCCTGCCCCATGCTGACCCATACATCGGTATAAACAACGTCGGCGTCAAAGACAGCTATTTCAGGGTCTTCCGTAACAGTTACCGCGTTTTTACCCCACGACAACGCCTTTTCAACTATCTCTGCTTCAGGCTCAAAGCCTCTTGGACATGCCAGGACAATGTCCATGCCTGTAAGAACAGATGCCTCTATGAGCGAGTTGGCAACGTTGTTTCCGTCACCGATATACGCGATCCGAAGACCCTTCAGCCTTCCTTTCTTTTCAGCAATTGTCATAAGGTCTGCAAGCGCCTGACATGGGTGATGCGCATCGCTCAGGCCGTTAATAACCGGAACCGATGAAGACAACGCAAAATCCCTAAGGGTATCGTGGCTGAAGGTCCTGATTACGACTGCATCGAGATAACGCGACAGCACCCTGGCCGTGTCATGTACAGTCTCCCCTCTTCCTATCTGTATCTCTTTTTGATTCATATAGATTGCCTGCGCGCCTAGCTGGTATATGCCGACTTCAAACGATATCCTCGTTCTTGTAGACGCCTTCTCGAACAGAAGCCCTACGCTCTTCCCGATCAAAGGACATTTATTCGCATCCGCGCCGGATTTGAGGTCCCGGGCCCTTTTGAGAAGACGCTGCACCTCCCGGGAAGATAAGTCCTGCAATGTCAGAAAATCCCTTTTCATATTCTGAATACCCTCGAAGGCTTTACCATAATTTCACGAAGATCCCACGGAGAATGTCGATGAGATGGTCGATATCCCTGCGCTGCACAATCAATGGAGGGATGAAACGCAACACATTTCCGGCAGAGCAATTTATCAGCACCCCTTTTTCAAGGCACGACTTTACAACCGGATCACCTTCCCGGCTCAGTTCCATGCCCAGCAAAAGACCCTTCCCTCTTATTTCAGTAACAAAATTCGGGAATTCAGCCTTCAGTTGCTCGAGCCTGTCCATAAAATATTTCCCCATCCGGTTGCATTGATCCAGGATGAAGCCGTCTTCCAGCAGGGTCTCTATGGTCGCAATAGCGGCAGCGCATACCAGCGGGTTGCCGCCGAATGTAGAGGCATGGCTGCCGGGCTGAAAAGCCGGGGCGACTTTGTCCGTGGCAAGCATCGCGCCGACCGGCACGCCGCCGCCGAGTCCTTTTGCTATGGTCATGATGTCCGGTGTGACTCCGAAATGCTCGTACGCGAAAAACTTTCCTGTCCTGCCCATCCCGGTCTGTACTTCATCAAGTATCAGAAGAAGGTTATGCGCATCGCAGATATCCCTTACCTCTTTCAGATAGTCCTGAGAGGGAATCCTCACGCCTCCTTCTCCCTGAATAGGCTCAAGCAGCAAAGCGCATGTCTGTCCGGTTATCGACTTCCCGATCGCATCAATATCATTGAATGGGACATACCTGAAGCCGGGAACGAGCGGCTCGAACCCCTTCCGGAATTTTTCCTGGCCTGTAGCGGTCAGCGCTGCGAACGTCCTTCCATGGAAGGAATTCAGTGCGGTTATTATTTCAAACCTTTCAGCGCCGGTCTGCTCCTTGGCATACTTTCTTGCAAGCTTTATCGCCGCTTCATTCGCTTCGGCCCCTGAGTTGCAGAAAAAAACCTTGTCTGCGAACGAGTTTTCGACAAGTAATTTCGCAAGCTTGATCTGCGGCTCTATGTAATAGTAATTTGAGACATGAATAAGCCTCTGAGCCTGTTTCTGGATCGCGACCACCACCTTCGGGTGGCAGTGACCTAGGATATTCACCGCAACCCCGGCGACAAAATCCAGGTACTCCCTGCCGTCGGAACTCCAAACCTTCATTCCGCGGCCCTTTCTGAGGACAACGGGGTACCGGTTGTACGTATTCATGATATAGCGGCCTGAATCATCAAAGTATTTTTTGAGCTCCATGTGTGTGATAATAACGGAAAATCGCCTCAAAAATCAAACCTTCAACTCAGATATGCAGGACGTTTTCCGGTGAGAACTTTTCTTTTGATTATAAGGTTTTAAGCATATCTGCCTCATGTTCAATTTCATAAGGGTTTAGGTTTACTTTCTTCCCCGGAATATATTAAAATTATAGACTTTGTAAGGAGGTGATGGTTTGGTCAAAATAAGACTTATGCGGATGGGTGCACACAAGAGACCTTTCTACAGGTTTGTGGTGGCTGATTCCAGGGCAAGAAGGAATGGACCTTTTGTTGAGATTCTCGGGACGTACGATCCTTTGAAGGAACCCTCGGAGATAAAGCTCGATCTTGAAAAGGCAAAGCTTTGGTTGCAGCGGGGAGCACAACCTACTGATACCGTCAAAAAGCTTATGCAAAAGGCTGGGGCGTAGTCAGCCAAAAACTCGCATGGAGGTGGGACGATGAAAGATTTGGTAGAAAAGATGGCGAAGGCTCTGGTGGACAGGCCTGAAGAGGTGAACGTTACAGAGGTTGACGGAGAAAAGACCACTGTTTTCGAGCTCAGGGTTGCACAAAGCGATCTTGGAAAGGTTATCGGCAAACAGGGTAAGACTGCGCGCGCAATGAGGACGATCCTCAGTGCATCCGGTACGAAAATCGGGAAGCGCTGCGTGCTTGAGATTCTCGAATAAATTGATCCCCGAAGGATGAATAATCCTCTTTATTCGAATTCCTAAGTAAATAAATCAAAATAACCAGGGGGTGAAGGGTGAAGAACCTTTGCCCCTTATTCTTTTCAGTCGAACATGTCCTGCAGAAACCATGAAAATGAAATTTGACGTCATAACCATTTTCCCCGGGATATTCCATGCTTACCTCGGGGAGAGCATTCTCAAGAGAGCCCTGATGAGGGGGCTTGTCGAAATAAACATCCATAATCTCAGGGATTATGCGTACGATAAGCACAGAACCGTAGACGACTACCCGTATGGCGGAGGAGCCGGCATGGTCATGAAACCCGACCCTTTTTTTGCGGCTGTTGAGGCTCTCTGCAGTGATCCTTCACAGAGGAGGGTTATAATGCTCAGCCCCGCAGGAAAGAAGTTCGACCATCACATGGCAGTGGAACTGTCAAAAGAGAACAGAAGGTTCATTTTCCTGTGCGGACGCTATGAGGCCATCGACGAGAGAGTGAGGACAGCCCTTGCCGATGATGAGGTTTCAATCGGGGATTATGTTCTGACTGGCGGAGAACTGCCTGCTTTGGTTATAATAGACGCTGTCACACGGTTGATACCGGGTGTCCTCGGAGACGGGCAGTCTTCGGAGGTAGAGTCTTTTTCATGGGGAATACTCGATTATCCTCATTATACGAGGCCTCCCTTGTTCAGGGGTCTTCAGGTGCCCGAAGCCTTGCTCTCGGGAAACCATGCGGACATCCGGAAGTGGAGAAGAAAAGAAGCCCTGCGCCGCACTCTGCTGCGCAGACCCGAACTTCTTGAAGACAGCAGGCTCAGCGATGAGGACCGTACTTTAATTCAGGAGATAAAGGAGGATTCATTATGAATCTGATAGGAGCTGTTGAGGAAGGTTTCAAAAAGGATATCAAGGCATTCAACATCGGGGATACCGTAAGGGTCTCGGTCAAAGTAGTCGAAGGCGACAAAGAAAGAATCCAGCCGTTTGACGGAGTTGTCATAGCAAGACACGGAGATTCCACAAGAGAAACGTTCACCGTAAGGAAGATATCCTTTGGTATCGGAGTGGAGAGAATATTCCCGCTTCTTTCTCCATCCATAGAAAAAATAGATGTCCTCAAAAGGGGGAGTGTTCGCAGGGCAAAGCTCTATTATCTCAGAGGCAAAAAAGGCAAGGCTGCCAAGATCAAAGAGAAAGAAAGGGTTTTTGTAGAAAAAAGTCCTGCAAAACAGTAGGGCTGAAATGGACAGCTACCGGTACGATGAATCCTTAAGAAAAAAAGGGTTTTCAAGAATAGCCGGGATAGATGAAGCCGGAAGGGGCCCTCTCGCTGGACCTGTTGTCGCCGCAGCAGTTATCCTTAAAGATGGGATAACGATTGACAGGCTGCGGGATTCTAAAAAGGTGCCGGAAAAAGAGCGAGCTCAGCTATATGAGAAGATACGCAATTTCTCTTTAGACATAGGAATAGGCATCGAGGAACCTGAAGAAATAGACAGGCTCAACATCCTGAGAGCAACAATGCTTGCCATGCAGCGCGCTATTGAAAAACTTTCCACTCCTCCGGATTTTCTTGTAATAGATGCAATACGCCTTCTCAACGTACCGATACAACAGCTTTCCCCGTTCAAAGGAGAGAGCGTAAGCGCCTCGGTTGCCGCTGCATCGATAGTAGCAAAGGTCACCCGTGATAAAATCATGTCGGACTATCACCTGCAATACCCGGAGTATAACTTCGGCAGACATAAGGGGTATTCGACAAAAGAACATCTCGAAATGATCCGCCTCTACGGCCCCTGCCCTATCCACAGAAAAAGCTTTTTCAGGGTAATGACGCTCGAACTGCCTTTTTAAAAAAAGCATCATTGTAGTGGGTCATCTGTACTACTTAACAGAGAATGGTAGATAGGTCCGTCAAGATTAAAGAATTAAGCCCATTGAGTTCTAATTGAGTTCTATATGAATGCATGGAAACAAAACATATTTTTTGTCCTTGTCGAACCCCGGGAACCGGGTAATATCGGCGCATCCGCACGCGCTATAAAGAACATGGGGTTCAGAAACCTTTGCCTCGTTAAGCCTCCGCCTGAAATGTCGGGAGAGGGGAGATGGTTCGCCCGCAACGCCCATGACGTACTTGACTCCGCAGAGGTCTATGATGCTGTTGAAGAGGTGATAAAGGATAAGGCTGTTATCGTGGGAACGACCCGGAGAGAGGGAAAGAGACGCGGGGTGATATTGCCTGTTGAACAGGGGACGGCAAGGATTCGTAATGTCGCTGCAAACAATAAAGTCGCTATCCTCTTCGGGAGGGAAGCGGAGGGCCTTAACAATGACGAGGTGGATCAGTGCGGCTTTCTGCTCAAAATCAAGAGCAGTAGGATCCAGCCCTCGCTGAACCTTTCACACGCGGTCCTGATTATCGCTTATGAACTTTCAAAGCATGGTCGGGAGATAGATGATACATCTGGCAGGTCCGGGAAGAAATATGACAACTCAACCCTGATTGAAGACCTCAAGGCACATGAAGAAATCACACCCTTATACGAAAGGATATCCAGGGTGTTGGAACTGCTTGAATACATACCGAGGGGCGACAGGAATCTCATGAAAAATATCATCGTCAATCTTAAGCACTTCATCGGCAGAGCCGGGATGACGGAAAAGGAACTGAATATGATTCAAGGTTTATGCACGCAGATAGAGAAAAAAGTAGTGAAAAAATAGAGATGCAAGAAAACATCCGGGAATGACTCTTTTCGACTCATCATTCCTTACTGGAACAAACGATCTTCGATCGCGCTATGGATGTTTTTGAACAAATGAGCTAAACTTTTTGGGGCACATGCCCTTGAATACGAAAAGATTGGTTAAATTTTCATTCTTAAGGAGGTGGATATGAGACGGTACGGGGACATGTTTATTAAAGTTACAATATTTTTCTCTGTCGCAATTCTTCTAATCTCATGCGGCGGAGGCGGTGGCGGGGGCACATCAAGAGGAGGGGGAGAAAATGCGCTTCTTACTGATTCAAATGCCGCGGAGACGAGTGATATTTTGGTCCAGGCAGTAAAGCTGGTGACACCAACCTCTTCACTGGGAGAACTGAACACCTCCGGCGTTACTTCGAACGGTTCACCCATAATACGTGTCGCCGAAAAAGTAATGGCGGCTATGGCTCCGTCTATTACAAACAGTGTGAGCGCCGCGAGTTTGATTAATGAAAATTGCTCTGACGGAGGCAGCATTAATATAGATATAGACAAGATTGACATAGTTAAGAAACGAGTGACGGCTGATGTGACTGTGACCTCATGTAAGACTGGAAGTGAAATATTGGACGGGAGAATGAAGGTTCAATATGAAGTGGGCTCTGATGCATTAACTAATCCGACGATTGACAACCTCAGAGACTTTGACAAAGTTACCATTACCTCATCTGAATTCACTTATCTTGACAGTGATAAAAGTGATAACGTCAAGTTGATGGAAGTTACCTTAGTGCTGGAAGATTTCAGTTATAATGAAGATGATCTCAGGGGAGGTTCAATCAGGGTGGGTGGCACTATTACCGGAATATTGGATGGAGAAGCGATAAGTATCAAATGCGATAGCTTCAAGCTTACTTTCAGAAAAGATCCAGTTGCCGGCGATACTGTATTGGTATCGGGACGCTTGCAACCCTCATGTTTAAATGGCTGGGTCAGACTCACTACGAAATCACCTGTCTTCATTGCGCCAAATGCTGAATGTCCCACAGGCGGTAACGTAACCTTCTCCTCCGGCGAAAATATAACAGAAGTCATTGTTGCTGACAATTCCGAAATAAAAGTTTATTTCAATACTGTCTTAGTTCAAACTTTCAGCAACTGCCTTATGACTAAAGGACTCTGTTTTGGAGGATAAGGGCTACTAATCTCCTGATGGGAGAAAACAGAGGTGGCAGCAGAAGTAGGTAGCTATGCCAAATTCGTTTACCAGTGAATAGAAACAGGAGGTATCTTGCGGCAAAGGATTCTTTCTGAACTCAATCCCATTAAATCTGCTACATGGACAAACAAGGGGCAAAACTTTTGCTCCAAGAAATATTGTTAATTTTTTTCAGAGGCCGAGCAGAACGAGGTTAAACGGGAAGATGATTCTAACCACACGGCTGAGGGTCGCGAAAACCGCGCCCCTCAGCCGAGCCGTTGAAGCTGTAGAAAAAGTCCCTGAAGGCTTTTGCCGGCGACCCGAAATTGCAATAGAGATATATGTCAAAAAGGCTGTATAGCCTGAAGGCACTGCCTGGACAAAGGCAATTCAAGATTATTTTCTTCGAGCAGGGCCTTATTCAGGAGCAATTCTTCCGAAGGCCCGTCGGCTACCACTTTACCGTCTTTTATGATGATACATCTTTCACACACATCAAGGATCAGGTCGAGATCATGCGAGGCCACGATTTTGGTATGCCCGAACCCTTTCAGAAGGTTGATGAGCTGTCTCCTGGACCTGGGATCAAGGTTTGAAGCGGGTTCGTCCATTACCAGGATGTCGGGCTCCATCGCCATAACCGTAGCAATCGCAACAGACCTCTTCTGACCTTCGGAAAGCCTGTGCGGAGGCCTGTTCCTGAGTTGAAGGCAGCTGACCATTTCAAGGGCGTTTCTTACCCTTTCTTCAACCTTGTCTTCATTCAGACCGAGATTGATCGGACCAAAAGCCACATCCTCATAAACAGTGGGCATGAAGAGCTGGTCGTCGGACCTCTGGAACACAAAGCCGACCTTTCTCCTGATCTCCTGTCTCGTCTTTTTGCTCAAAGGCACTTCGCCGATGGCTATCTCTCCCCTTGTCGGAATGAGATGACCGTTGAGGTTGAGAAGAAGGGTCGTCTTGCCGGCGCCGTTCGTACCGGCCAGACCCACCGACTCGCCGTGGACTATCCTGAAGGTCACTCCCTTCAGCGCCTCTGTGCCGTCGGGATAAGCGAAGCAGACGTGCTTGAGTTCGACTATATGGTGGCTCATCTGAATGCCCTGCTAAGGCCCGACCCGATAAAATTGACCACATCATAGTTTCTGAAGAAATAAAACATGGTAATCGATATCGCTGCAAATAGAATATCATAATATCCGAGCTTGTGCTTTTTCATTACCCTTATCTCTCCCCTGAACCCCCGCGACACCATTGCCTGATAGATCCTTTCAGCCCTTTCGACGCTCCGTATGAGAAGGACCGAAATAAGCCGTATAAAGGTTTTTATCTCTCTTCCTTTTTTCCCGAATGACCTCGCCTCCCTCGCCCGTATCATCGTCAATGATTCCTGAAGAAGGACAAAAAGATACCGGTACAGGAAAAGGAGTTGTATCACGAATATCTTCGGCAGCCTGAGCCTCTCCAGGGACTCACAGATGCCCGGAAATGATGTCACGGCGATGAGAAGGAGCGCGGTGCTTACGGTAAGGATAAACTTGACAATGATCGAAAAAAAAGATATCCACCCACCGGAGACGGACCAGCTGAAAACCTGCATGACGACGGCTGTGTCGAGCAGCGGATTGAATATCCCGATAAATACGGCAAACGGAGATATGAACAGTACTTTTTTGGCAATGGCATTAAAGGGTATCCCTCCGGCAGTCAGGAGGAATACGGGATAGATGAAGAACGGCGTAAGCGCCGAAAGCTCGTATTTCGGCAGCGATACAACAAACAAAATAAAAGCGAAAGAGACGAGGATCTTCACTCTCGGGTCAAGCGCGTGAACAAATGAATTTTTATACGAGAGGGAATCGAGATATCCTATATTGAAATATTCCCGATCAAAGGTCATGACTTTTCTCTGTGTGTCCGCATGACCTTTATCCCCATCCCCAGTATGAGAATTAACGCCAATACCATAATACCGCCGACTATCCCGGAGAGAGAAGTGCCTGGGTCTACGGCAGGCCAGGCCTCGTTAGTTTCCTGTTTCACTTTTGACGGCAAAGAGTAATCAGGGAGCACAGCGGTCTTTCCCTGGATTTTCGACAGGCCCTCGGTAACCGGATTTGCCTTTTCAGGCACTTCAGTCCTGCCGTATATCTTTTCTATGGACCATTCAAGGCCGTCAGGATGAGTCGAGGCAAACCATGAAAAAGCCCCTCCCGTAATAACAGCGAGAAGCCCCATGACAGCCAGCACCTTTTTCAGGGAAGTGCCCGATGAAATTGTTTTCACTCCTTCGAGGTCGTCAACGATATCAGGCCTCAGGGACCTCACATATACGACGATCCCAGCAGTTATAAAGCCCTCTACCAGGCCGACGGCAAGATGTATCGGCTGCATGAGCATCAGGAACGTATTAAAAGGCAATTCGGTTATACCGGAGAGTTTTGTTTCCAGCACAACAGAGAGCGCTCCGAGTTGCAGCCCGACTACTGCACCCAGAACAGATGCGACGGTTATTAATTTCGGAGATTTACTTCCCCTTACAATTATCCTGTAAATGAGCGGATATCCGATGAAGCAGGGATATACGCCGAGGTTCCAGATATTCGCCCCGAGTGCAAGCAGTCCTCCGTCCGCAAAGAAAAGGGCCTGTACGACAAGGACAGAGGCGATTACGAGAAATGCAGCAAAGGGGCCGAGGAGAATCGCAAGGAGCATCCCGCCGCCGATGTGCCCGCTTGAGCCAGTCATGGGTATCGTGAAATTGATCATCTGCCCTGCAAAGATAAAGGCCCCGAGCATGCCCATAAGGGGGATCATCTTCTCGTCCATTTTTTCTTTCAGCTTCTTTGCAGAATAGATGATCGTCGCCAATGTCCCGGCCCATAGGGCGCCGCCGACTGCAGGCGACAGTAAAGCATCCGCCATATGCATAGCTTCCTCCTTAGAATCTCACGATGATTCCGGCAAGGAGCGTATAGTCGGCTTCGGCCTTATTCAGGCCTGTCTTCACGCCGAAATCGACGTCAAAATTCTCCGTAACATTACAAATAGCTCCGCCGAGCAGGAAAAGGGGATGGACATTTGATTCCCTGTCCGGATTTGTCTCGCCGCCGATATTTGCGACAAGTATCAATGGTTTTGAAACCTGGTATTCACCCGCAATGGAGTAATGCCATATGTCCCGGAGCTCTCTTCTGTTTTTGATATATCCGAGGTTAAAATGGATGTTTACCGGATCGAGTTCTTTCGATGCAACAAAGAAGAGACTGTATGCCGCCTTCCCGTCACCGAGCCCTTTGTCTTCATCCCCTGCAGGCAGAATAATTCCCGGTTTTAGCGCAAGGCCGAAGCCGTCTTTTTCATAAAACCTCCATTTCATCTCGACAAGCATATCGGCGAAACCGTCTTCATGTATCCTGTCATAACCCTTTTTCGTCCTCAAAAACAGGTAGGGGACAGTGATGACGAGATCGATGTTTTCCCGCACTCCTCCGGTGAGCGTGGCGGCCAACTGCGTCCCGGAATTCCCGTTGTCGTTCGCATATTCGACATTCGCCTCAAGCTCGAAGTTCTTTGCACCTACGGTTCCTGCATCGTCTGTTATCAGGGGGTGTGCTGCATGGATATTCTCTGAAAGGGAAAAAATCATAACGACTACTGAGAAAAAGAAAAGTGAGAAAGTTTTGAGACTGCATACCGTGAAGCGGTTTGGCCTGAGCCCTAAAAAAAACATGGCGCCTTCCTTTCCCGCAGCAATAAAAAAGCCGCGAAAGCTTTTCGACCTTCCGGTCGTTTCTTTAGCCTTCGTGGCCTGGTTTCTGAAATTACGATATCAGAGATGTCTTTTAAATGTCAAGCTCTTTACGGCCGGAAATTCAATCGTTTTTTCTTAGAACAGCATTTCTGGCAGCAGGGAGAAAGTGGCTACTTTCTGAGTTCCCCTCCGGTTTTTCCGATCAGGTATTTTACTAAAGAGCCGTGGAGGCTTTCGACTTCTTCGTCCCTTAGTGTCCTCTCCTTCGAGCGGTATACGAAATTGAACGCCAGGCTCTTCTTGCCAGCCGGGATATTCCCGCCTTGAAAACAGTCAAACACGGAAACCTCTTCAATAAGGTCTGTGGGGAATGTGCTGACTATCTCCTGAACACGGGAAGACGGAATGGTTTCATCAAGGACAATGGCGATATCACGCTCGACCGAGGGATATTTGGGAACCGGATGGTATTGTATTGAATCAGGCACACATTTCAAAAGCAGATCAAGGTTAAGTTCAAACAGGACAATCTCCGGCTTTTGCTTTTTCAAAGCCAGTTTTTCCACCACATCCGGTCCAAGCACACCAAGATACCCTATAAGGGAATCTGAGACATAAATATCAGATGCCTGTCCCGCATGGAAAAACGGTTCTGAAGACGAAGAGAATAAATACCCTCTGATTTTTAACTCTTCAAACAGAGATTCCACGGCACCTTTCGTAAGAAAAAATCCCCTTGCGTCTTCTTTCCACAGAGCGGGAGATTTTTCTTTGTAAAATATTCCGCCCAGTTTTAATTCCTCAGATGGAAGACTTTCGCCTGTATCCGCAAAAACCTGCGCGGTTTCAAATATCCTGATATCTTTCATCCCCCGGTCAAGGTTGTATTTGAGGTTTCCAATCAGCGCCGGCGCCAGGGTCGTCCTCAACAGGCATTCGTCCTGACTGAGCGGATTACCGATTGAAATTGTTTTTCTCCTCCTGTCTGATTCGGGAATTTCAATGATATCGAGACTTGATTTCCCCATGAAACTGTAATTAATCACCTCTGTAAAACCTGTTTTCCTCATTGCCTCACGAATCCTGCTGAGATTCATTCTTCTCTTGTTTAAACGGCCGGAAGAAAGTGAGCTCCTCGGGATTGTCGTTGGAATACTACCGTAGCCGTAAATCCTTGCTATCTCTTCAGCCACATCGCTTTCTCTTGTGATGTCACGCCTGTGTGCAGGAGGATATACAAAAAAACTCCCTCCTCTCTCTTCAGCAGGGATAGAAAGCCTTTCCAGAATTTCAAGCATTTCAGAGTGTGAGAGAGCGGTTCCTAAAAGTTTATTTATTCTTTCAAATCTTGCTGCAACAGGTTCCTTCACATACCTTACGGGATACTCATCTATAATTTCATGGATAGTTCCCCCGGCAATGTCCTGTATCATGAGCACAGCCCTGTCCAGCGCCTTTTCAAGAAATTCTATATCGGTGCCCCGCTCGAACCTGTATGAGGCTTCGCTGACAAGGCCGAGTTTCTTTGATGTCCTCCTGACCGAAACCGGATCAAAGTACGCACTCTCGATAAATATATTCTTTGTCTTCTCAGTTACCTCAGTGTCCGACCCTCCCATTACACCCGCAACAGCCACGGGATTTTCACTATCCCAGATCAAAAGGGAATCACCCGGTATGTCACGCTCAACACCATCAAGGGTTTTCATTCTAGTTTGGATTCCTCTCCCCTTAACAGTATCCGGCGTACCGATCAATACCTTTTTGCCCTTGAGCGCATCCGCATCGAATGCATGCAGCGGATGACCGGCTTCCAGAAGCACATAATTGGTGATATCCACAACATTGTTTATAGAACGCATTCCGCACTTTTCAAGCCTTTCCTTAATCCATCCCGGTGAATCACCAATCCTGACGTCCTTTATCACCCTTCCGGCATATCTGTTGCAGAGTTCCGGGTTCAGGATACCGACGGAAAAATCCGGGGAAGGCTGCTTTCCGGTTATATTATGGGGCGGAATTTTCAGGGGCAGCCGGTAAGCTGCGGAAAGCTCCCTTGCAATGCCCATCACACTGAGGCAATCCGGCCTGTTCGGAGTGACATTGACTTCAAAAACAGTCCTGTGCGGAGATGCACTAAATTCCAAAACCGCTTCGCCTCCCGCCGCTCCTGTTCCCTCGATCTCAAGGCCGATCATCGTAAGTCTGTGAGCCACTTCTTCAGGAGATGCGACGACGTCAACAAAGTCTTTAAGCCATTCATAGGTAATACGCATGACGTCTATTATAGACCCGCGAAATGCGGATTGACAAGAGGAGAAGGCATGAACCCGGAGTTACTTCTTATTTGCAAAATACCAGAGTTATGTTATATTTACGTCATGAATCTGTACAGAGCCGGTCGCTATAATCATAATGGATTTGGAGTGGCCACCTCTAACTGAACTGGGGGAGAGTCGATATAAAGTATAGCCGGCCTTTCCTGCTTATGCCGGCTCCAGCAACTGAATCATCAAAGGGAGAGGAGCATTAACGAGATACTCATAGGCAAGGGCGAGAAGTCCGTCAACCTGCTCGCCAAATACGGTAACCGCCACGGCCTTGTAGCCGGCGCCACCGGCACAGGCAAGACTATTTCGCTAATCGTGCTGGCAGAAGGCTTCTCGCGATTAGGCGTACCCGTTTTCATTGCTGACGTAAAGGGTGATGTTTCCGGCATGGCCATGCCCGGCATCTTAAACGAGAAAATTCAGCAGCGCGTCGCTCAGATCGGCATCGGAGACTACACACAGGAGGCTTGTCCGGTATTGTTCTGGGACCTGTACGGCAAGACAGGCCATCCGGTGCGCGCTACAGTCAGTGAAATCGGACCTACCCTGCTTGGTAGGATTCTCGAAATCAACGACATCCAGACCGGCGTACTTGAAGTCGTCTTCAAGATGGCGGATGAACAGGGCCTTCTGTTGCTCGACCTCGACGATCTGCGAGCGCTGCTTGGGTTCGTCGCCGGCAACCGAAAGGAAATCTCTACGCACTTCGGTCTGGTCAGCACGCAATCGATCGCTGCCATCCAGCGGTCCCTATTGTCGATGGAAAGGGAAGGCGGTGAAGCATTTTTCGGCGAGCCCGCGCTGGAACTCAGTGATTTGATGCGCACCGACCTGAGCGGCCGCGGCATAGTAAACATACTCGCTGCCGACCAACTTATTCTTAAACCGCGCCTTTATTCCAGCTTCCTGCTGTGGCTGCTGTCAGAACTGTTCGAAAATCTTCCCGAAGTTGGCGATCTCGATAAACCCCGGCTCGTTTTCTGTTTCGACGAGGCCCATCTGCTGTTTGATGATGCAACACCAGCGCTGCGCCAGCGGGTAGAGCAGGTTATAAGGATCATCCGCTCCAAAGGCGTAGGTGTATACTTTTGCTCGCAGTTTCCGGATGACGTGCCTAATGAAATTCTCGGGCAGCTCGGTAACCGAATCCAGCACGCCCTGCGTGCTTACACTCCCCGCGACCAGAAAGCGGTGCGCGTTGCAGCTGAAACCTTCGTTGCCAACCCAAGGCTCAATGTAGCTGAGGTCATCTCCCAGCTTGGTGTCGGCGAGGCCCTGGTATCAACTCTTCAGGAAAAGGGTATCCCGATGCCGGTGGAACGGACCATTATCTGTCCCCCGCGCTGCCGCATGGGAACGATCACTCCGGAAGAACGAACGGTCGTGCGGTCGAGAAGCCCGGTGGGCCTCAAGTACGACTCTCCGGTAAATCGCGAGTCGGCCCATGAGATACTTAGCAGACGCACTCTTTCAACGAAAATACCGGCGGCTGAGCCAAGCCAGGCCCAACCAGAGCAGCAATCAAAAGGGGGCGGAGCGTTGGGCGATCTGATCTGGGGCACCAGACGCCGCCAGGGCCTGGTTGAAACAATGGCCAAGCAGGCAGCGCGCACTGTAGGGAGCCAGATCGGCCAGAAGATCCTGCGCGGTGTGCTGGGCGGCATACTCGGCGGATCACGGCGTTAGTCCCGGATACCTTACCCCGCCATAGCTGCCCCGGTGCCGGTTTCTGTTGGATTAGACAAGAAGTGATTCGAATTTGAACATGCCCGTATCCAGCGGTCAGGAGGTGTCGTTGGGGGTGAAGACGTATAGCAGGCTGTTAACGCAATTCCTTCAGAATTGCCGCAGGAAACGGAGATCGTTTTCAAAGAATATACGGATGTCGTCTATCGAATATTTGAGCATGGTGATGCGCTCGATACCCATACCAAAAGCGAATCCTGAATAAATCTCCGGATCATATCCAACAAACTCGAACACCCGGGGGTGTATCATGCCCGCCCCCAATATTTCGAGCCATCCGGTATCCTTGCATACCCTGCAGCCCCTGCCTGAACAGAAGATACACCCGATATCCACCTCTGCACTCGGCTCGGTAAAAGGGAAAAAACTCGGCCTGAATCTCACAGGGGTTTCTTTGTCGAACATGCTGTGGATAAACAATTCCAGCACTCCTTTGAGATCGCTGAACGAAATATCGGCATCAACCATGAAACCTTCCACCTGGTGGAACATCGGCGTGTGGCATATGTCGGCGTCGCAGCGGTAGACCTTGCCGGGAGCGATGATCTTCATAGGCGGCTTCCTCTTTTCCATGACCCTTATCTGCACAGGGGATGTATGCGTCCTGAGGACGACGTCATCAGAGACATAGAAAGTATCCTGCATGTCCCTTGCCGGATGGTACTTCGGCATGTTCAACGCCTCAAAGTTGTAATAGTCCAGTTCCACTTCAGGGCCTTCTTCAACCTCGAATCCCATCGAGGCAAAAATACCGGTTATCACGGAAAGGGTTATATTGATCGGATGCTCCCTGCCGAACGGCACGGACTTGCCCGGCAGTGTTATATCGACAGACTCTGAAAGAGCGCGTTTTTTGTGTTCTTCCTGTTTGAGGAGCGCCTCCATCCTGTCTATCTCTTCTTCGATGAAAATTTTGATTTCATTGACCGCCTTTCCAAAAGAGGGTCTTAACTCAGGGGGAACTGAGGAAAGGGCCTTCAGTCTTGCGGTAACAAGGCCTTTTTTCCCAAGATATTTTATCTTGAGATGCTGAAGCTCTAAGAGAGATGCAGCCGATTCAGCTTCTTCCTGGAAGGAGTGTCTAAGAGAGAGAATGTCCTCCACTGCTTACTTCAATTTTTCACTTTTTCCACAAGTTTACTGAAAGAAGACGGGTCGTTGTAAGCCATATCGGCAAGCGTTTTCCTGTTCAGCTCGATATTCGACTTCTTCAGTCCCGTCATAAACTGGCTGTAAGTCAAGCCCACTGCGCGGACAGCAGCATTTATCCTCGTAATCCAGAGAGCCCGGAACTCGCGCTTCTTGGCTTTGCGGTCCCTGTAAGCATACTGCAGCGCCTTATCTACAGCCTCGGTTGCGACCCTGTAAAGACGGCTCTTTGCGCCATAATAGCCCTTTGCCTTCTCTAACAGCTTTTTTCTTCTTCTGCGTGTTTTAAAACCACCTTTTGCCCTTGGCATCTACTTCCTCCTAAACTTCAGTTAAAAGCGAAAAGTGCAGAGTTAAAAATTGTAAAAGATTTTTTTGGCCTTTCACTTTTAACTCCTGACTCCATCCTGTTTATAAATACGGCAGAAGCCGTTTCATTCTGTCATATTCAGCGTCTGAAACCAAAGACGCCGTTCTGAGTCTTCTTGTTCTGCGGGCTGATTTACCGGTAAGAAGATGACTCTTATACCCGCTCCATCTCTTTATCTTCCCTGTGCCGGTCATTTTCAGCCTCTTCGCAGCTCCTCTATGGGTTTTCAGCTTAGGCATAGCATCCTCCATCTGATATATAGATTCATCATATTCATCCCTTCAACTCCTCAAGAATAAATATTATACACAAATTAATTATATTTGTGAAGATATCATTTCGTATCGATTTCTATTTGAGGCAACGGGGATATTCCCGGAATAAGTTTCGTCAATACTATTTAGGAGCGAGAACCATTATTATATGATTTCCCTCGAGTTTAGGCGGTTGTTCAATGTTGAACTTCCCTGTAAGCAACTGGATCATCTTTCCGAAAACCTTCATGCCGAGTTCGGGCCTGATAATTTCCCTTCCTCTAAAAAACATCGTTACCTTCGCCTTGTGGCCGTCGTCGAGGAAACGTCTTATGTTTTTTACCTTAAGTCCGAGATCGTACTCCGTAATCTGCAGCCTGACCTTTATCTCCTTGACGCCCGTTGACTTTTTCTGGGTCTGCCTCTTGCTTAACTGATACCTGTATTTTCCGAAGTCAAGTATCTTGCAAACCGGCGGGCTCACATTCGGCGCCACTTCTACGAGATCCAACCCTCTGGTGTCGGCAATCTTCAAAGCCTCGCTGGTCGGAATAACCCCCAACTGAGTTCCGTCAGCATCCACCAGCCTGATTTCCCGCGCTCTGATCTGCTCGTTAACCCGTATATCCTTTGTTATGCTCTCACCCCCCTGAGTCTGCCCACCAGTTGCAAAATATCTTCAACTGAGAAGGCAGATGTGATAAAAAACGCCTGATATCGACACCTTATCGGCCTTCCATGTGGCCTGCCGGCTATTTATTGGAATGCCGCAGGTGAATTCTGCGGTCACGTGTATCAGAATTAAATATTGTCGATTTGCAGGGGTTTTTTATCACGTCTGCCTCCGCTCTGATGCAACACTCAGGTCTACTGTTCGATGCTTTTGCTTTTCACCTTTTCCTTTATCATCCCGATAAATTCATCCGCTGTAAACGGACCTATGTTTTCACCGGAGCGTTTCCGAACGGTAATTCTGTTTTCCGCAATTTCTTTATCTCCTATTATAACCAGATACGGAATCTTCCTGACAGTCGCGTTTCTGATCTTGTATCCGATTTTTTCGTTATCGACATTTGCCTCGGTTCTTATGCCTTCGGATTTAAACTGTTCCGCCAGTGTTGCGGCATAAGACGCATGCCGCTCCGCGATTGTCAGAATCTCGACTTGTACAGGCGCAAGCCAAAGAGGGAAGATGCCCGCATAGTGCTCGATCAGTATCCCGAAGAATCTCTCCAGCGAACCCATCAATGCTCTGTGAACCATGATCGGCCTGTGCTCTTTGCCGTCACTACCCCTGTAGGTCATATCAAACCGCTCGGGATTATTGAAATCGACCTGGATGGTGCTGCACTGCCACGGCCTGTTCAGGGAGTCCTTGACCTTTATGTCTATTTTGGGACCATAAAAAACACCTTCGCCGGGATCTATCTCGTACGAGAGCTCCCTGACATCGAGTGCCCTTTGAAGGGCATTGGTCGCCCGTTCCCAGTTCCCGGGCGTTCCGACATATTTTTCCGGCATCGTCGACAGGTAGATATCGTAGTGGGCAAATCCAAATGTCTTGAGGACAAGGAGTGTAAAATTGAGCACATTCAGTATCTCGTCCTCTACCTGGTCCTCCCTGCAGAATATATGAGCGTCATCTTGGGTAAACCCTCTTACCCGAAGAAGGCCGTGCAGGACACCCGAGCGCTCATATCTGTATACCGTCCCTAATTCCGCATACCGTATCGGAAGATCTTTGTAGCTCCTCAAGGAGGATTTATATACATGGATATGGAACGGACAGTTCATCGGTTTGATCTCGTAATCCGTGCCTTCAATATCCATCGGGGAATACATATTTTCGCTGTAGAAATCGACATGGCCACTTGTCTTCCATAGCTCAAGTTTTGCTATGTGAGGCGTATAAAGAATTTTATAGCCTGCCTTATAATGTTCATTCAGCCAGAAGTCCTCGATCGCTCTTCTTATCAGCGCACCGTTCGGATGCCAGATGACAAGCCCTGCGCCGATCTCATCACTTGAACTGAAAAGGTCCAGTTCCCTGCCGAGTTTCCTGTGGTCTCTCTTTTTTACCTCCTCGAGGAAATCAAGATATTTCTGCAGGTCGGCTGCATCGGCAAAGGCAGTACCGTATATCCTCTGGAGCATCTTGTTCTTCTCGTTCCCGCGCCAGTACGCGCCGGCAACACTCAGCAGCTTGAATGCCGATACCCGGCCGGTCGAACCGATATGCGGTCCCCTGCAGAGGTCGATAAATCCTCCCTCCTCGTAGAGGGAGACTTCATCATCCGGAATCTCTTCAAGGAGTTCCACCTTATACGTTTCCCCTTTTTCCCGGAACATCCTGATTGCTTCGGTTCTGGGAAGTGTTCTGCGGACAAACGCGTTATCCTGTTTTATTATCTCGGACATCTTTTTTTCTATCTGGGAAAGGTCTTCAGACGTAAAGGTTCTGTCGACATCGAAATCATAATAGAAGCCGTCGTCAGTTGCGGGACCTATTGCGAGCCTGGCATCGGGGAAGAGTTCTTTTACAGCATGCGCCATGATGTGAGATGTACTGTGTCTGTATGTTCCTCTTTCTTCCTTGGAGTTGAAGTTAATGTCTTTGATCCGGATACCTCCGCAAAAAATCGCAGGGACTATCCCTGCGTCGTTTAATTATTACCTGAATCTTGCACCAAAACGCATTTATCCATCTTGAGTTTTTTACCTTTCTCACCTACTGATTAAGAATTTTTTCTGTCCAATCATTTTTCGTGTATTCTGGT